>Ga0334883_1000931_pt1 | contig 47300 bp, 38 predicted proteins | sample GraSluR1_MG_6_FD_207230 | JGI IMG/M metagenome (GOLD analysis project Ga0334883, IMG submission 207230) | Sludge microbial communities from methane-producing bioreactor in Wageningen University, Netherlands - Granular Sludge_09_05-R1 | ecosystem: Engineered > Bioreactor > Anaerobic >...
CTGTCCTAACATAGCGGTCTAGCCGCGGGGGACGGGAAGTCTTTCCCCAGGGAAACAAGCTCTAATTACTAGTTCTATCTCTATCCTTTAATTCCCCTCTCATGCTCAAAGTATATACGTATTGGGGACGGGGTTGTTGACAACTTTTCTACGCTTTTTGCACAACTCCCCTGTTTAGGCCCGTTAGTCTGGAAATTTGCCGCACGGATAATCCTTTATTCTTTAACTTGATCAAATGATTATTCCTGGTATCTCGATCTATTTTCTGCCACTCTTCTATAGCGCTTACATTGCAAATATTTGTTATTATTTGAAGTGCCTCTTCATCTTTCAATTTGCTTGGCTCTTCCACATCCAAACATCGGTCATTATTCTTTTTTTCATTAAAAATTTTAAACAATTTCAAGGCTTGCGCCTGTTTGCCATCAAACATTTTTAAGGCAAAATCTGCATCGACTAACTTGTTCCGCTTGATATAAGCGTTATAGCTGCTCCAGGGGTGCTGCGTTAGCTCCTGCACCATACCGGCCTTGAGTGGGTTTTGGTGAATATACCGCAGGACTGTCAGGAAATATGTATCGTCTTCTACCGGTTCACTTTTAAACCTGTCCTGAAAAAGGTATCCTATTCGATCATATTTATCGTTATACCAATAGACAAATTTACCACAGATTCTTCGCATAACCTGCTCTAATGGTTCTGACCCTACTTTAACCAAAAGATGGATGTGATTACTCATTAAGCAGTAGGCGTAGACCTGGTACCCGCAGGATTCCTTGTAGAACTTCAAAGTCTGGAGGAAACGGTGACAATCTTCGTTTTCTTTAAATATTTGCTGACGGTTTATGCCCCTCATTATGATATGGTAGATGTCACTTTTACTTTTTTCACGGGCTTTCCTTGGCAATTACAACACCCCCGTGGATAGTATAGACTAACAACAAAAAGTTGTCAACAACCCCGTCCCCCTGACAATTTTGACAGGCTCAGGTAGAATTGATAATTGTCTAATGGTTCTGTGAGAAACCCTGCCGCACCGACTTGCCAGGCTAGTGAAGCATACGCCGGGTACCTGGAAATAAAAATAATCGCTGCTTTTTGTTTAGTGGCGGTTATTTTTTTAGCCACCTCGAGCCCGTTAAAGTTGGTTTCACCCAGACGTATGAAAACAGCTTTAACCTCCTTCTGCCGGTTAAATTCAGCTAACAGTGAACTGCTATTGCTGAATACTGCAAGACAATCCTTGCGGCCAATTTCAGCTAACAGCCCGGTTACTTTCTTGATGGCCTCCTGATCTTGATCAAGCAGGTAGATTACCATCGGCACTCCACCCTATCTCTATTGTTAATTTTTAATGCAAGCCAATTATATCTTTTCAATCTGAATTAATTCTGATTGCTGCCAGTTCAGATCTGATTCAGAACTTCACTTTATACTGAGTCCAGGGTTTATCAATTGGAGTCTGGCCCGCTTCTAGAGGGGCTAGTTGCAAGGCAGCAAGCTTATCCAGATTTGCACAAGGAGGTGTAAGGATCATCATTGATAAGGTAACCTGCCTTAACAATAAAAAAGTGAATTCCAGAGGAAAGGAGGTACGTATAAAAGTGCATACCCGTAAATCCATTTTGAGCGAAAAGTTAATGCTCCTGCTTGTACTGATGGTAGCCCTACTGATAGTTGTTGCTCTGCCACCTGCTGCTTTGGCTGAAGAAGTTGATGGCAGCGGACAGGAAACAGCTGCTGATTGTTCCAATTCCGAGGTTGGTGCCGGCAGTGACACCGGCAGTAGTGCCGGAAGTGGAAGTAGTGAAAGTGGAAGCAGCAGTAGTGGAGGCGTTGATCTTGGGGAATCAGGCAGTTCAGATACCGATGGCAGTATCCTCGGTAGCGAACAAACTGAACAGGATGATGAGGATTACTCAGCAGGCGATTGCAACTCCCCGGCAGATGAATCTTCTGCAGACGAGGGCTGTGATCCCGACGAAGTTAACAAATATTGTGGTGAAGACAGTGTAGACGCTTCCATTTACAATGTAGACAGCAATATTGATAGCGATATCGATGGTGATGACCAGCTTGCTGAAGGTGACGGTGACAGTATCAGTGACGGTAAGAACCACAACCCGGATGAAATAGAAGATGATCCGCAATCCGGCAACTCCGCAGATAATCCGGATGGCCTCGATACTGAAGATTCAGCTGTAAGTTCAGAACAGGAAATAGAACCTGCGGATACAGGGCAAAATAATTATTTTAAAGTTGCCGAAGAATCAATGAATCCTCTTGCTGCCCCTGGAACAATCATTGAACTTGTTTCCGCCGGTTACCAGGATGGCGACATGGTTATCGCCCAGAAAAACGATGGCACCTATATTGTTAAGATGCTGCAAGGCAACCAGCTGGTTTCGCTGGGTAGTGGTGCAAATTATACGACAGACGATGTAACCATCCTGGGGAGCGCAGCTCTAAGTTCGCAAACAGCGGAAAATCTTGAAGCAAACGGTTTAACCTGGAATGATGTTTTTGCAGAAACCAGCGAAACACCTGGCGGGAGCGGCACATCAGAAAGTCCCTACCAAATAGAAAACTGGCAAAACCTATACTGGCTCAGTCAAAATAACTCAGCATGGGATAAGTACTACCAGCAAATAGCGGACATTGCATTTCCCGGGGACCATGATGAAAAAACGGGCGGTATCTATGATTGGGATGGTGGAAAAGGTTGGACACCAATTGGAACTGGTTTTAGCAATGACAGATTTACCGGAACATATAATGGCAGTGGTTTTACAATCAGTAACCTGTTTATCAACCGTCCCGATGAACAATACGTCGGACTTTTCGGGTCTATTGGTGAAGCCGGGATAGTAACCAACCTTAATCTGGACCTGGTTAATGTTACAGGAGGTTCTGAAGTTGGTGCTTTAGCCGGGCGTTTATACGGAACAATCAGTGATATTGAAGTCAACGGTGTGGTTAAGCAATTGGAAGGAAGTACAGTTGCAGGAAACCCGCTCCAAAATATCGGTGGATTGGTCGGGGTCAGCTGGTCAGGAGCTGAAATCAGCGATGCTCATTTTGACGGAACTGTAACCAGCTATGGAACACACAGTGGAGGTTTGGTTGGAAATAACAGCGGAACGATTACTGCTTCCAGCACAAGCGGCACAGTTGAAATACTTACAAATCTCAATAATGCGGGTGGATTAGTCGGAAGTAATATGGTTAGCGGTGAAATAATATCCAGCAGCTCTACTGCTGCCATTAACTCTTCTGGCGAGTATATTGGTGGGCTGGTTGGCGCGAATAATGGAAATATAATTGAAAGCCGCGCAGAAGGTTGCGTTACAGCTTCAGGCAACAATAGAATCGGTGGGCTGGTCGGTTATAACAAGGGAAGCATAGAGGGAAGCAGCGCTTTTGGTAATGTTATCGCAACCAATGAATCTGCTGGTTCTATCGGTGGATTGGTCGGGCGTAACGAAAGCGGAGGCTCTATAACCAGCAGTCATTCTGCCGGCAATGTTACCGCAAACGGCCAGTGGATTTCATCTGTAGGAGGGCTCGTTGGTCTAAATTCAGGGAGTATTGCAGAAAGCTCAGCCACAGGAGGCGTTACCGCCACCGGTGAAGATGCACTTTATATTGGCGGGTTGATCGGCTGGAACTCCGGTACTGTTGAAAGCAGCTTCTTCACTGGCAATGTCGAGGGCAATACACAAACCGGCGGTTTGGTTGGGTACAACAGTAACAGAATTTCAAATTGCTACGTCACCGGCAATGTCAGGTCCAACGGTCTTTTTGTTGGCGGACTGGTCGGCACTAACACCGGCACTATTGAATATTGTTATGCTGCCGGTGATGTTGAAGGAGATGAATACGTCGGCGGGCTGGTCGGTAGTGAAGGTGGTTTTACCACATTAAAACACAGTTTTGCTTCAGGCAATGTTATTGGAAATGACAGTGTTGGAGCACTGGCTGGACAAATCGCTCCCGGAGGCTTGGTTCGTTACTGCGGGGCTTCAGGAGATGTAAATAATATCCCGGTATCTAACAATGCTGAGCTTCTAATTGGTAATATAGAAACTATTGGTCCACTTAGTGGTGAAGCTTATGATAATTATATTCTGAATACTGTCGCCCTCAAACAGCTTGCCACTTTCCTGGGCGAAGAATGGTCAATTGCCCTACTTGGCAATTTTAACCCTTCAAACCCAAGTGCTTATATCTGGTATATCGATCAAGGAACAGATTACCCAATACTCTGGTGGCAGCTTGAAAGTAGTGGTGGAAACGGCGGGATTGACAGGGGAACGGGCTTTAGACCTTCATCCTTCCACTTCACTCCGTTAAGTTGGGCAGGTTTACCTGTTGCCCGGAGTAACTCCGCCCTGACCAATATCTTCACCAGTGAAAACAGCATTATTACCCCTGCTTTTGTCAGCAGCGGTACAACAGGTGACCTTGTCAGGGCTCAGAGCGCTTACCAGGCTACCCTGCAACGTTTTGAGGCAGAAATGAACCAGCTTAACATGAAAGAAAAAGCGCTACTTGAAACCGAACTGGTTTTGGCCAAAACAGCTATTATAGCTCTTGAGACTGCCCTGCTGGTTCAAAGGGGAGAAACGGTAGATCTACCTGCCCTACTCAATGCCTACCAGGAAGCGCTTTCCACTTTGCAGGCAAACCGCAATTACTTCAGTACCAGCGAACTTGCTGCCGCTGAAGCTCTGCTAACAGCAATTGAAAGTACTATTGCATCTTTAACGATTTAAATAAAAGTAGAATGCTGGGAATATAAATTAAGCTATTGATAATAAAAGCCCGCTGGAAATTAAAGCGGGCTTTTACTTGAAAAAGTTGTCAACAATCCCGTCCCGATAATTAGATCATTTTGAGGTAGAGTTTTTTGAAACGTTCTTCGGGTTCGGTGCCGAATTCACGGGTGAGCATTCTACTGTAGCGTTCGTAGGCGCTCAGATATTTCGCTTGCACAATGGGATCAGGATGGGCAAGGTACAGTTGCAAGAGGTCCTGCCATCCCTCTTCATTTAAGCTATCGAAATTGAGCAGGCGCAGAAGAGTTTCTTCTGCCCGGTCTGCTTCTTCATTCACCGCATAATAGTGGGCCAGTTTAAGGTGCAGCATCTCGTATTGATTGCCAAGCCACTCCCGCTCATCTTCAGCCCAGCGATAGTCTTCTTCGGCCAGGTAAGCGCCCCTGTAGCTGCTCAGGATCTTTTCAGCCTCCCTGGCGTTTTGCCCGGTAATTGTACTGTGCTGCTTGACAAAATTAACAAAATCGATGTAATCGCAAATCCCGGGAGCAGCTTTGAGCAAGTAATCTTGATCAATCAGGATCTGGTCGCGGTTAATACCAAAACTTTCCAGGGTGTGGCGCAATTTATAGATGATCACATGTAGGTGATTAATAGTTTTCTTGTCTTTATGCCCACTAAAAAAACGTTCCAGCAGTTCATCACGCCCGACCGGTTTTTCAAAACGCTGCAGCAGATAGGCGAAAATCTCCTTCATTTTTTTACTGCGAATACTCAAGGCTTCCTCAACCCTTTTGCCCCTGGTAACTTCAAAACGCCCAAAACAGTAAATAGCTATTTCTTCCCTCATATTTTCCTGGTGCCGAAGTCGATCGCTAAATTTAACGAGTACCAGGTCCATGGTTTGCCGAAACCTGTTTTCATCAATCGGTTTTAAAATATAGTCTAGCGGGTATGCAGAAAATGCCTCCAAGGCATAGTTTGAATGGGCGGTTACAAATACTATTGTTGCCCCTTCGATTCTCTCCTGGATCTGCAGAGCCAGCTCAATTCCCTTGATGTGGGGCATGTCGATATCAAGAAATAGCAGATCCGGCTTAGCCTTTTCAAGATCGCCAAGCGCTTCCCTGGGGTCTTTATATTTTCCGATTATCTCGATGGACTGGTATGGTGAGAGAAGATATTCAATTTCATCAATGGCCGGTTGTTCGTCATCGACTATAAAGGTTCTAATCATGTTATTTCACTCCCTGCATAGGTATAAGCATAAATACTTCACTACCGGCACCTGCAGTGCTGGTAACCTGTAGGGTGGCCCCGTAAATATTGCGCAGGCGCTGGGCAATGTTTTGCAGGCCTATCCCTTCACTGTTACTAACTATGGTTTGCTGGTTTTTTATTTTATGCATAACTGCTTCCGGCATGCCTACCCCATCGTCTTTTACTCCGAGCAGGGCATGAGCCCCTTCCTTTTTGATGTAAACAGTAATCTCACCCGGCCCGCTTTTTGGACGCAGCCCGTGGATAACGGCGTTTTCAACCAGGGGTTGCAACAGCAGGGGCGGGATCCTAAATGATATATCGTCAAGCTCGAAATTAAAGGCGATTTTATCCCCAAAGCGGGCTCTTTCCAGGACAGCATAAGATCTGATCAAGTTAATCTCCTGTTCAATTGGAATTTTCTGATCGAGGTCTTTGAAATCAAAGCTGTTGCGCAAGTAGTGGCTGAATTCAACCAGCAATTTGCGGGAGCGGTCGGGATCTTTACGGGAGATGGAGATAATGGCATTCAAGGCGTTATGGACAAAATGAGGACGGATTTGCGATTGTAAAAAGCGCATTTCCGCTCGGGTTGCCTGTTCGGTAGTATCGATAAAGTGGAAACCCTGAGCAGCCGCAAGGCAAAAGGTAAAGGCAAACAGACCATAGAAAAGGATTTCTCCCAGGGGGCTTTTTATAACATGATTTATATGAAGAATATCGTGGGTAATTGTAATAAAACCGATTAAAAGGCCGGCCAGGTAAAAGGCGCTCCCTTTCATTCTTAGTTTATAAGCCAGTGCAGCAATAAGAATTGTATAGAGCAGTTCCAACAGGGGGATGATGTTGCCAAAATATAGATCGAGACCAACCTGACGAATGGGAAAAAATAAATAAAACAGCATAAATAACAAGGTAAACACGGTAAAAATTATGTTTGAAAACCGGGCATAAACAGTTGGAAATATTTCGTTGATAAAGAGCACCAAAAAATAGGGTGCCAGAACGGTTGACAAAAACCAGGCGCGAACAACAGTGTCAAAAGATATGTCAGGGAAAACGTCATAAATCATCGACAAGTTTAGAGAATCATAGAGGATGATCAAAAATATACAGGTCAGAGCCAGGTAGAGGCTGGAAATCGCTTCTTTTCGAAAGATATGTATCACCAGAGAAAAGATTACGATCATTAGCAGTGCGCCGAATAAAATAAGCTGCCTGCTGATTCTTTCATAGAGCAGGGAATTAATCGCCTCTTCCGAGCCAAAGTAGATATCTTCCCAGATTCCGCCACGGGGATATGAAAAATTAGCTGCCTGGATAATAAGATCAAAACTTTCACCAGGAGTGGGGAAGTAGGCAACCGCCCGGGCATGACGGGGTCGAACTGCAGAGGGTTCAGTTCCAACCAGGCCTTGCGAGCTTACCAGGTGATCGTTAATATACAACTTGAAAGAAGTAGCAATAGAGCTAACATAAATACCACTAAAAGGCGCGCTGCTTGAAAAATTCTCAACACGTAAGCGGTAAGTTCCGTAACCAAAGCCGGGCAGGTTCCGGCCATCTTCAGATTTTATGGAATTCCAGGTATCAGGCACAGTTGCCGATAGAGGTTTAACATGCTTACCGTGGTTGAAATCTTTTTGCTCAAGCAGTTGAAGCCAGTAAAATTCCCACTGACCATTCAGCTGAATCACTTCAGTCTGCTGCAGGTCGTATTCAGCAAAGTCGAGTTGGCCATCTTGCAGGTGCAGAGCAGCCTTTTGCGTTCCGGAATCGCGCAAAGCATAGAGGAATAAGAGCAGCACAAAGACTAACAGCATGAGGCTCAATACTGCAGCTACCCGGGGAGCCGTATTAGGCTTTAATGTTTTGATCGTGCGGTTTGAGATTTTTTCCACTGCTCTTCATCCAAATCTTTTTTGACCGGCTGCCTGGGGCGTTAACACCATTTAGAATTATAGCATTCACTCGGGCGATTAGACAAATATTAGTTTCTTAAAATTATTTTGTCCTGTGACAAAACAATGAGAGCCACAGATCAAAAAATATAAAGCTGTTTGATGCTATTGGCATAGAGGTCCTGACAATATGACTCACCCTGACGGCAGAAGAATTAGTGGCTCATGGGTTAACGGCATCTGCCAGGGAAGATAAAAAAAACAAAGTTCCTCAGTTTAAGTAATGTCAATTAGCAATAATACGCAAATAATTGTTAATTTTTGTGAACCAAACTTAACGAGCTGTCTACTATTCCCAGACAATTTTATTCCTCTTATTTAACCTGACTCTAAATATGACAAGATGCATTTTTTCAGATTTTTGAGCATTTTATTTTGATTGTTATTCAGGCAAACAAAATAAACGTTGGAATAAGAACACCAATCAGACACCCTGTAGAACTTAATCCCTTCATACTTAGCTGGCACATTAACAGTTGTTACTGCAATAGCCTGCTCTTGCGCAAGTTTCAACAACATATTGTCATGAGTCCCGAGATAAACTGTCTTTAGATTAAATCCATTCTGTTGTGCCAGCTGTTCGAAAGAGCTTATCATGTGTAAATTATTTTCATCTGCAGATTTTGGGAAAGGAAAAGCAAAACTATAATCCTTAAAAGTCGAAAATTTTGCTTCGTCTTTTATCTGAGGAAGGTGTTTATCAGAAACGCCAACATACATTTCCCGTTCAGTACTCAACTGCTTAAGATATAGATCTCCATTTTTGTTTAAATCTTGAAAGTACTTATCAAGATCCGTGTTATTATGTATGCAAATAAATATGGCGTCCAATTTTCCCACATGTAGTAATTTCAGTAAGTCGCTGGCACTCATTTTGATAATTTCCAGCTCGACGTTGGCATTCTTAAGTAAAAAAGAGGCCAGAACTTCTTGTTCATAAATATTTCCAAATCTAGCAGGGGACCCAACTCGTAGAATATTTTCAGTGGATCCTTTTAACTGTTTGCTCATTTCTATCATATTTTGATATTCATTATTGATCCTCCGAATATTATTTATTAAAACACTGCCCTCCGGAGTTAGTGTTAGATCATTTGATTTGTTCCCCCTGACAAATATCTTTATTCCAAGCTCATTTTCTATATTAGCGACATATTTTGATATAACCGATGGTGAATAAGCAAGGCTATAGGCAGCATCTAAGAAACTTTGATAATTAACAAGCTCACTTAGCACTTCAATTTCCTTCATGTTCATAAATGACACCCCGTTTAGCTGACTTGTTCACGCAACTATAAGCATTAACCGTCTTCCAATATCACTGCATATTCCAGCGCATCCAACCGGTAAATCCGTTCTGATGCTTCCACTTTCTGAATTGATTTAAGTCTATCAGAGATCAGGTTGTTTTATCAACTTTTACTATCATAATAATTAAGGCAGGTATGATTCCTTCCATACCTGCCTCCTTAGATAAGACGATATTATACTTATACGCTGATCACTCTATTTCTGGTTCTTGGTTATTATAAATTCTCTGTTAAGTCTGGCAGATCAGAGTTGCCCGTAGAGCAGTAACTATAGTATTCTTCGACCGCGTTCTGACAGTTAGATCTAAAAGAAGGGAGCAAGCAAAATCAGGAATTCAATAATCCTGAAAAAGGTTAAAATAAGCATATCAGGATTAAATGCTTAATGCCCCACATGATCTGACTGAAAGATTTTTAATTAAACACTTAATGATCTTTCAAGAAATGATTCTTTATTAAATCATGTCACTTAATCGCTCCCATTTATCCTGAAAAATATCTATAGCCATTGTTTTGAGATCTTTCGAAACCTTTGGACGAAATTCCATTTGATCCAATATATCTTTATTAAGATCTATACCGGGGGCAATTTCGGTAAGTGTCATTTCTCCATCCTCAAGAGTAAATACAGCCCGCTCTGTAATATAAATTACCTGTTGCTTGGTTTTTGCAGCGTATTTACCACTGAATGTAATCTGTTCTACATGGTCAACGAATTTTTTCCTTTTTCCCTCTGTAACTATATTTAGTTTTCCCTGATCAACTTCAACCACAGCCCCATTGGTAAAAGTACCGCAGAATACTACTTTTTTTGCATTTTGGGAAATATTGATAAATCCTCCGCATCCAATCACTTTTCCACTAAATTTACTAACATTTATATTCCCGTTTTTATCTGTTTGCGCCAGACCTAGGTATGCTATATCCAAACCTCCGCCATCATAATAATCAAAAACTGCCCCATGCTCGATTAAAGCCTCTGCATTATAAGAGCTGCCAAAATCTGGTGGAGTAGCCGGTATACCGCCAAAAGCTCCCGATTCTGTTGAAAGAGTAATATCATTAAATACATTCTCTTCTGCTGCAACAGAGGCTACAAAAGTTGGTATTCCATAACCTAGATTAACAATCATATTCTTTTTTAACTCCATTGAACAACGACGGCCAATAATTTTCCTTTCATTAAGCGACAATGGTTCTATCGCCATTAGTGGAACCTTAATGTCACCAGAAAAAGCCGGGTTGTAATATGTGCCTTCAGTTTGCCAGCAAGCTTCCTGCTTTGTTGCCACTACAACATAATCAACCATTACCCCTGGGACTTGAACTTTTTTGGGATGCAACGTTCCAGCTTTGGCCAGATATTCTACTTGTACTATTACTACTCCTCCGGTATTTTTTGCTGCCTCTGCAATCTGTAACGCTTCGTATTTCCATCCTTCATTTTCAATAGTTATATTACCGTTCTCGTCAGCCACAGTTCCGCGAAGCAAAGCAAAATCTACTGGAAACGCTTTGTAAAATAGCCACTCTTCGCCTTCAAATTCAACAGCTTTAACCAGATCTTCATTGGTAACAGAATTTAATTTGCCACCTTCCAATCGAGGATCTATAAAGGTACCCAGACCTACCTTTGTTATTAATCCGGCTCGGTGAGCAGCTATTTCTCTCCAAAGATTTACAACAACTCCCTGCGGCAAACAATGTGCAGATATTTTATTTTTTAGTACTAAACTTGACAATCCATGTGAAGAACCAATGTGTGCGCCGGCCCATTTTTTTACCAAGCCTTCATGACCCCACCTGGTTGTGCCGCGTTCTTTCCAGTCTCCGATAGCAGAACCCTGTTTTATACTTAAATACTTAGGTTCTCCTGTTTCCAAAAAACGTTTCTCAATAGACTGAGCTACTTCTTCAGGCCATCCCCCTAAACCCATGCCACCAATGGCAATAGTTGAATTATCTTTAATTAATGCTGCTGCCTGTTCTGAGGTAATTATTTTTGCCATAATATACTATCTCCTTACTAACTAAATTTCTCAAATTAAATTAACTAAAAACAGTGATAGCTGGGGGAAGAATGCTAAAAGCAATATATGAGCAAAATCAGCAATTGTAAACGGAATTATCCCCCGGTATAACTTACCTACAGATACATTTATCGCTTTTGATAAAACAAAAAGGTTCATACCAAATGGTGGAGTAACCATACCAACTTCTATAACTCTTACCATCAATACCCCCCACCAAATTGGGTGATATCCTAAAGCTAATACCGTTGGATAAATTATTGGTACCGTTAAAAGTACAATAATTAGAGCATCCATAAAGCAACCAAGAAGAATATATACTGAAAGTATCCCCACAATAATTAAAAATGGAGGAGCACTTATATTCACGATAAATTCACTTATTGTATTAGGGAGTCCGCTAACAGTTATAAAACGCATAAAAATAAAAGCGCCAATTAACATGAATATAATCATCGCTGCACTTCTGGTAGTTTCAATCAATGCCTCTCGGAATTGTGATTTCTTTAGTCTGCGTAAAAGCAAACATACAATAATTGAGCTAAAAGCTCCCATTGCTCCAGCTTCAGTCGGTGTAAAGATTCCACCGTAAATACCACCTAAAACCATAGAGACAATAAGTAGCATTGGCCAAACATATTTTAAACCCAGCACTTTCTCTTTAAAAACGACTCTTGGCCCTGCAGGGCCGTATTTAGGATTAATTTTACACATTATATAAATAGCTAAAATATAGAATAATATCTCCAATAAACCAGGGATTATACCTGCGATAAATAATTTTCCAATGGACTGTTCCGTAATTAAACCATAAAGTATAAATGGGATGCTTGGAGGAATGAGAATACCGAGCGTTCCGCCAGCAGCTATTGCGGCTCCGGACAACCTATCATCATATTTATATCTTTTCATTTCGGGATAAGCCACATTGCCCATCGCAACTACACCTGCAAGACTGGTACCACAAACAGCTGCAAAAATCCCGCTAGCTACACATGTAGCCATGGCTAAGCCCCCACGTATATGCCCCATCCATTTGCGAACCGCCTGATACAAATCAGCATTTATGCCAGAAACTGCAACAATTGCTCCCATAAATAAAAACAATGGAACAACTGTAAAAGTATAGTTCATCTGGGCAAATGGTTCCATACCAATCATGAGAAAAGCTTTATCCCAACCAGAAATAACTCCATAACCTATAAAACCAACAATTATAAAACAGGTGCCGAGCCTTATATTACAAAGCATTAGGATTAGAAGGACTACAATCCCTAAGATGCCAATGGCTTCTGCACTCATATTCTCACTCCTATCCCAATTTCTCTTTATAAACAAATTGTTTGATAATAACCGCCATAAACAATAAGAAATAACCATAAGCAGTAATAATTAAAAATGGATGCCTTGCAATGCCGGTAATTGGGAATACCAAGTTCATGTCTCTTATAATAAATGCCTGGGAGATGCTACGTATTACAACTAATGCCGCAACCACCATTGTCAAATAGTTGTCCAGATGGCTAAAAAATTTATTTACTTTTGAAGGCAATACCCCGACCAATAGGTCAACCGTGACATGATTACCGTGTAATGTACAGGAACCAAAACCTAAAAAGGCTACCCCTGTTAACAACATTATTGAATATTCATAGGCGCCCATAATTGCTATTTTAAAAAAATATCGAAAGATGATATCAGAAACACTCATAAGCATCATTATTACCATCATAAAACTTCCAAGCATTCCTGAGCCATTAATTACCACTTCAGCAGTTCTTATAACCTGTTTCACTCACTGCTCCTCCCTCCTGACTGATTACATAGCATCCTTACATTAGAATTCATAAAATTACAAATCCACTACATTTGTTCAACCCTTTTTATCAGGACAAGTAGAGTCATTCGTGTATTTTAAGGTTATGCTATCAAACCATGTTTACATATGGCCGATAGCATAACCTAAAAAACTGACTCAAATAAGTTTATTGTGTAAATTAGTCGCTATACTTAATTAGTAAACTCTTCAGCAACTCAAAGGTTTCTCTTGCCGGCAACCCTTGGGCTTCAGTTTTTTCTATCCATGCTTCATTAACCGGATTTACATACGCTTCCCATAATTCTAATTCTTCCGGAGTAAGCTCAACAAAAGTATTCCCAGATGCTTTAGCATTCTCAATGCCTTCTGCTATTTCCCGCTCTTGTTCTCCGATTATTTCTTCACAAGCCATCCTAAATGAATCTTGAATTATCTCTTGAATATCTGGGGGAAGGCTGTTCCATTTTTCTAGATTTACGATATAGGTCATAAAATCTAAATTAGCCCCTCCTCCAATTATTGTATTATGTGTAGTCACTTCTTCGAGGGCAAATGCTCTAAAAGCAGACCAATGACACGAAATACCATCGGTAACCCCCCTGTCCATAGCCATATACATATCTCCAGCAGATAACTGAACAGGGACAGCGCCCATGCTCTCATACCAACGGGCCATATCTCCCTGAACATTGATCCTCAAACCTTTTAAATCATCGGGAACCCTGATTCCTTTTTTCGAATGTATATGAGAACTAGGTAACGGCCATATGCTTATAGCTTTAATACCTTTTTGTCCTAATTCATCATTTATTTCAGGTACAGTATCCAATGTTTCTAAAAATGCTTTTCTACAAACTTCCAGACCAGGCACATTTACTAAAGGTCTTTGAAAAACTGATATCAAATTAAATTGTTCTTGAAATGTTGATGGAGTTACCAGCGCAATATCAGCTATTCCTGTTGACACTCCTGCCAATGTTTCATCCTGGCTAAGAAGAGAAGCTGAGAAAAAATTATTTATCTTAACTCTGCCATTTGATAATTCTTCAATTCTTTCTCCTGCCCTAATGGTTACAGCTCCCGGAGGAATGTTTTCTGAAGAGTGGTAAGCTAAATTCAGCTCTATCACCTCATCTGATTCATCTATAACCGGGTCATCTGCAACCGATTCATTGTCTTCTAGTTCCACCACATCTTCAGTGTTAGCACAACCTGTTAGAACCAAGCAAATCACAAATAAAACGGTTAATAGTAATATACCAATCTTTTTCACTTTCTTATCCCCCTTTATAAGGATATTACGTAGGATTTCAAACCTTCAACCATATATTACCAGGATCCTTGTGTTCTAAATAGCAAACTGTCTTTACATCGATACTACATTTTAAACAAGATTAATTAGCTTCAATCCTAATCGGTTTTAAGATAATTACATTCCTCCTTGCTCTGTTCTCATTATAATATCATCCTGCACTTCGGGAGTAAGTTGTATAAAATAAGCACTAAAACCACCCACCCTAACTATTAAATCCTTATGTTTATCAGGATTTTTTTTGGCATCAAGCAATTCTTCGACATCTACGAGGTTGTATTGAACATGCTGGCCACCACTTCTCATAAAAGTATCTGTGAGTATTGCCAGTTTATTTCTGCTTTCTTCGCTCTGAACTAAGGTTGACGAAAACTTCTGATTTAGTACGGTAGCGTAGGATTCATCAAATTTAGCCTTGAGAACTGATCTAAAAACGGTAGTCGGACCATAGGTATCTACACCTCTCATAGGTGATGCCGAGCCATCATTCAATGGTTCTTTTGCTTTTCGGCCATTAGGAAGAGCACCCACTCCCAAGCCCCCATAATAATGCCAAGATTGTCCTCCTCTAGCAATAACGTGGCGTCTTTTCATATATTTGTTACTAGAATGAATTACACTCGCAGAAAAACTCCCTAAATCATAAGCCAGCCAGTCAATTTCATCAATGTCATTACCAAACTTAGGCGCTTCCAAGCACATTTGCCTAACTTCCTCACCTTTATCTCCTGTGAAATCTGAATCAAGCGCATCCAAAAGTTCGGCCATTGTAAGCTTTTTCTCATCAAAAACCAATTTTTTAACAGCCATCAGAGAATCCGCTGTATCGACAATAGCCCTATCAGAAATTGCACAACTATGATAATCGTCGTCGAAGATTAATACGTCCTTCCCTTTCTCCATACAACCTGGCGCACCAATACTTGATACAAAAGGCAGCCGCACAAATTTACCGTTTATTTCTCTGGCAATGGCACCTAACCACAGAATTCGACTAGTAACATATTCATGTTGTTTTTTAAAGGCCCCATAAAGCTCTTCAAATGTTTCAAAGTTCCTTGGATCACCAGTTTCAAGCCCAACTCTTTTGCCTGTAATAGCTGATAACCCATTATGAAGTGTCATATCTAAAATGAAAGCGACATTTATTGCTCCGATGCCTTCGCTGCCTTGATGTTCAACTTTATCAGGAGCTACAGGCGTTACACAGCCCAATGCGTTATAATCTCGAGCTTTCTCAAGAGATTCTCCATCTCTAACAAAACACTTTGTTAAGTGCATATCATTCTGGAATAACGGAATACCACCCTTTGTCTTGATGTTTGTGTCAATAGCTTTATTTAAAAACCAGCGAGGGGTAAGAGAGTGCCAGCGAAAATTAACAGTAGGTGATGGCAGCTTTAATAAACCTACCAGGTGAAGAATTAGGTATCCCAATTCATTAGCTGCATCCTGGCCGTACTCATCCACTCCACCTATCATAATATTATTAATTCCATAACTACTTTGATGCGTTTGTTTAAACTGAGAACTGGCTATAAAAATCTGAGTACCCCAATGGATAATTCCACTTGCCAGTATTTCAGCTAAATCCTCCAGTGTTGATTGTCCTTCGAAATAATCTTTTTCAAAATATGGCCATAAGTATTGATCCGCACGAGCAATAGAAGGTGAAAACGTTGATCCTGAGTGCTCCAATCTCTTGCCAACACCCATAAATTGCATAAATTGAATCGCTTCATGAAATGAGCGAGCTGGATTTTCCGGAACCCATTCACATACGTTAGCAATTAGAATTAATTCCTTTTGCCTCTTTAAGTCACTTTCTTTCTCAGCCATTTTACGAGCCAGATTTGCATATCTTCGAGAATAATTGATCATTGCTTTTGAAGTTATAATTACAGCTTGCCAAAAAAAGTACTTATCTACAGACGATTCTTTTGTTTCCTTAAAATGCTTTATATTCGCTTCAGCCTCTTCTATGATGCCGCCTAAACCTTTGGTCAAGATTTTTTTCCAGTTAACCGGCCCTGTTGTCCCCGGCAGAAAACCGGTATCCAGTACAGGATCTTTACCTTTTGTTTCTTCATAATCTTGAACCCAACTGCCTACGACTGACTGCCAGGCCTTATTAATATTTTCTACAGGCGTTATTCCCTTAAAACAACGAATACTCTCTTTTAAAACATCCTTCTCTGCATTTGATAAAGCCCCTTTAACTGTTAGGGTCAACTCTAAATCTTTATCCTCCCAAACACCAGGGATATAATCTCCACAGACATCAATAGAAGTTCCTGTTCCAAGCAGGTGTTCTGTTTCTCGCCCTACTATCAAATCAAATGGGTGTATTTCTATGGAGATGTTATCGAGGATATTTTTGAACATTTTTGCTCTACGTATTTCTATATCCTCACCTTCGGTTGTTTTCCAGGACTCCAAAACCAACTTTTGTCTCTCAATACTTATCTTCCATGGCTCATCACGTATTATATCGAGCCATTGAACAATACGCTCACTAAGGTTTAAGACATCAATTTTCTCCAATAAGGTTTCATCAATTTCTCTCTTATGCATTCTCTTCAGCCTCCAGTTATTTAAATTGTTGCTGTTAAACCCTACCTCATTTTCCCAATTTTCTTTAATTCCCTATCATACAAAAAGCAACTAAAAAAATACCTACTTCGATATCAAGCAGGTAATTCCGTAATCATTAAAAGTATTCTTTACTAATTCAACCTTATGTGTATCTGCAGGCGGCACTCCATTCAATAAATATTGCTTATTTAAAGCTTCGTATTTACTTACACCCAATCTGTGATAAGGCATTATTTCTATCCGATTAGAATTGCTTCCTAAGCTTTTTAAAAAGTCTGCTGTACCTTTAATATTTTGCAAATCATCATTTACACCAGGGATTAAAGGCATCCTAAACATATAATCTAAATCACTTTCTGCTAAGAGTCTGGCGTTTTCCAAAATCATACTATTAGTTCGTCCTGTATATTGGCGATGTTTGTCGGAATTTAAATGTTTAATATCCATAAACACATAATCAGAAAGGGGAAGCACTAACAATAAAGCAGATGAATCCACACATCCAGATGTTTCCAAACACGTATGAATACCAGCCTTACGACATTCTTTAAAAAGAGCACATACAAAGTTAGCCTGTAAAAGGGGTTCTCCTCCAGAAATTGTAACTCCACCACCAGAAGAATCGTAGAATATTTTATCGCGCTTTATAATCTTTAATACTTCTTGCAGATTCATTCTTTTTCCATAAGTTACAAGTGCTTTATACTTACATGCTGAAACACAATCACCACAACCTATACATATTTCACGGTTAATAATAGGATGTTTATCAAATTCATGAGAAAGAGCATTATGTTTACATACATCTTCGCATTTACCACATGAAGTACATAACTTTTTAATAAAACCTATTTCAGGTTTACTTGAAATACATTCAGGATTAGCACACCACTGACAGGACAATCCGCATCCTTTCATAAATATTACAGTTCTAATTCCTGGTCCATCATGAATTGAGTATTCCTGAATGTTGCTAATAATTGCTTCCATACTGTCACCTCACTGTCACCTCAAAAACATCTGATAAATTTCTTAACTGTTTAGTAATGTTAATTTTTTTAATAATTAGTGACTTTAATTAAAGGAATATTGCGTTTAATAACTACTTACAATTGTAAGGTAACTATCCGATATATAAAAATCTGATTTCCTTTTTACTTTTCCAAAACAGAAACTAATAATTGCCTTTATCTACTATTATGCTGCATAAAAAATAATTCATCTGCTATTAGGCATTTAACCCAGGCAGCTGCTGGTAATTTTAGCCTTAATCGGAGCATCATCCCTTAATGCCAACACCCTGATCAATGCCTACGTGCTGCGTTCAATGCCTCCTCAGTACCAGGGCGCCGGTTTTGGCTTTTTCTCAACCGCCTATACAGCCATATACAGTTTTGGTCCTTACATTACCGGGTTGATGTCAGGGATTTTCGGCCTGGAAAGGGCCGTTCAGCTCAGCCTGTTCGGGGCAGTCATTGCAATTGTTTTAATTGCAGCTGCCCGTTACTTCATCCCCCGGGGCAAAACAGTATGACCTTTTTACTTTTCCTCAATTATTCAACATTTAGGCCAATAGAAAACGGGGCTCCCGCACACTTCTACAGGAGCTTCCCTCTAATTTTAATCAGATAAGCGAGAACCAATTGTTAGCATAAAATCAGATTTGCTGCATTTTCATTAACAAATTTTCTAGCAGCCAAATGGGTCTTGCAGCTGCAGCTGCTGTTAAGCGGTGCGGGGCACTGATAAAAGAGACGGGTTAACATGGCGGCATCATCGGGCTGTAAAGGCAGATAAGTCTCGCTGCAGACACTGTTTTCCCCTGAACCGCTGAAGGTAGAGCTGTACAAAAGCCTCTTCCCGCAGGCAGGGCAGCGGCGTAAGCATAAATAATTATTGCCAGCATCCTCTGTATTGATGGTAAGATTGTATATCGTCTCCAGATTTTGCCGGCAAAACGGACATGGTTTATTCATTCCTGTTCCCCCCGGACATAGTATTGAAACATCCTTATCGTAATTATATATAGTTGAGGTGTCATATATATGTCTTCTCAAAAAAAAGCTGAATTCTTTTTGTGATTATGCATAATACCTACCAGCAGTTGTATTTAAAGTAAAAATTCATTATAATATAGTTCGGCACAAGCGGGCGTGGCGGAACTGGCAGACGCGCTGGACTTAGGATCCAGTGGGGCATACCCATGGAGGTTCAAATCCTCTCGCCCGCACCATTTACCCCCGATTACAAACCTATAACTTAATTACTTAAGCTTCTGAACGGCGCTTGCCAACTGGTCCATTAAAAATAAATAATACGGATGTTATGCAAATCAGCGAAAAAGCTTTTTAATAATCTGCTTATCAACAGAGCACAGTTTTATTTTAGGCCGGAATCTAATATAATGAAGGATAATTATTGTTTAAGTGATGTGATTACTTGTCTTTCCTGAAGCGCTTAACTGAACCACGCCTGGCCGGCCGCTTTTTGTTTACCCTCCTGCTGCTGGTTCTATTGGTAATAGCCGTATTCAGCCTCGGAGGTATTTTCAGCGGTGGGAAAAGCCTGGTTATAAACGAAATTATGGCCAGCAACCGCGTTACGATTGCTGATGAAGACGGAGATTACCCCGACTGGGTTGAAATTTATAACCGCAGCAGCAAGGCGGTAAACCTGCACGGGTACTGGGTAAGCAACGACCGGGAGACCCCTTTCATGTGGCGCCTGCCCGATATTTACATCGCTGCGGGTGAGCACCTGGTAATTTTTGCCTCAGGCAAGGATCTTTTTAACGCCGACAGCGGTGAGATGCATACTAGTTTCAGGCTCGGCGCTTCGGGAGGAGAGCTTTACCTGGTTGACCCCGAGGCCTCAATCCTGGACAGTATAACCTACCCTGAAATGCTTTCCAACGTTTCATACGGCAGAACAATAGATGACAGCAACAGCTGGTCATTTTTTTTAGAGGCCAGCCCCGGTGCAGCCAATAAGGCCACTGCTTATGAACAGGTTGCCGACATGCCCCGCGCAGAAGAGCAGAATCTTTTAATTAACGAAATCCTCACCGACAACCGAACTTCTCTGGCCGATGAAGATGGCGACCTCGAAGATTGGATCGAGATTTACAACCCCGGCCCAGCACCTATAAACCTTGAAAACTACTGGCTTTCGGACAAAATTGATAATCCCTTTAAATGGCGCTTTCCAGCGGTTACTATCGAACCTAATGGTTACCTGGTTCTTTTTGCTTCGGGGAAAAACAGGAGCAACCCTGAAGGCGCTTACCTGCATACCAATTTCAGCCTGAACGACCGGGACGACACCCTGGTTTTAAGTATGTCGGACGGCACGGTTATCGATATACTTGAAATACGTAATATGCAGCGTGATGTATCCTTTGGCAGAGGCGAAGAAGATCGTGAAAAATGGCTTTACTTCCCCCGCCCCACTCCAGGCGAGGCAAACTTCAGCGCTGGTTTTGAGCAGTTTAGCGGCAGCCCTGTTCCGGAACTGCAGATCAGTGAAGTTATGGCGGTTAACGTTGCAACCATCGCCGATGAAGAGGGCGATTATGAAGACTGGATTGAAATTTTTAGCCCGGAAAGCTACAGCATTAACCTGGAGGGATACGGCCTGTCGGATCGCGAGGAAGAGCCTTACCGCTGGCAGTTTCCTCCAGTTACTATTGCGCCGGGTGAACGCCTGGTTGTCTTCGCCTCAGGCAAGGACCGCTTTGATCCTGAAAGCGGCACCCTGCACACCAATTTTAAGCTTAAAGCGAGCGGTGAAACGGTGGTGCTGTACCACCCGTCGGGGATATTGGTAGACAGGATGGCAACCGGAGCTTTGTCCCCGGGCATATCGGCAGGCAGGTTATACTCAACCAGCGATGAACGTTACTTTTTCACTTCGCCCAACCCGGGAGGAGAGCCAGAAAGTGAATACTTCAGCAGGTATTCCTTTCCCCTGCAAATCAACCCGGCCGGAGGGTTTTATGATCGACCGGTAACGGTAACGATTACGTCTGCCGACCCGAATGCCGCGATTCGCTACACTACCGACGGCTCAGAGCCGAATGAAAACTCGCTCCTTTACAGCGAACCTGTAACTTTTAACAGCACCACCGTATTGAGGACTAGAACGTTTGAAGATAACCAGCTGCCCGGACCGGTAGAAAACAGGAGCTACTTTATCGGGCAAGATCACAAATTGACAGTTGTTTCATTAATGCTCGACCCGCGTGACCTGTGGGACCCGATCGAGGGGATATACGTGAAGGGTTACGGGGCCATTGAGCGGTTTCCCTATTACGGGGCAAATTTCTGGAAAGATATGGAGAAACCGGTCCACCTGGAACTGTATGAACCGGATGGCAAACTTGGCCTCAGCCTGGATGCCGGGCTTAAGATCGGCGGTCAGTTCAGCCGGGGAATGGATCAAAAAATATTTAACATTTTTGCCCGTAATATATACGGTTTTAATGAGATTAATTACCCTCTCTTCCCCAATAAGGAGCTCAGCACTTTTAAAGCGATAACCCTGCGCACCTCCGGCCAGGATTCAGTTTACAGCAAAATCAGGGACATTGTTATGACCAGCCTGCTTGAGGATACCAACGTAGATTACCAGGATTACCGCCAGGCAGTGCTCTACCTGAATGGAGAATACTGGGGCATCTACAACATCAGGGAAAGGATTAACAGCTATTTTATTGCCGGCAACCACAACCTGCACCCGGAAAATATTGACCTGCTGCAAGCAAACTGGGTGGTCAGAGAAGGCTCAAATGAAGATTACCTGGATATGCTCGAATTTGTCCGCAGCAACGATATGGCCCTCGATGAAAATTATTCCTACATAAAAACCCGCATGGATGTTAACAGCTACATCGACGCCCTGATCGTGCAAATCTACTTTGCCCAGACCGACCAGGGCAACATCCGTTACTGGCGTGAACAGGACTCCGGGGGCAGGTGGCGCTGGATAATTTTTGACCTCGATTGGGGTATGTGGCTCGATCACGTCAACCATAACATTCTGGCTTCGATGACCAACCCCGCAGGAACAGGAGCCTGGGGTAATATCAGCACAACCCTGACGGTAAGTTTGCTGCAGAACGAAGATTTCAAAAGAGCATTTATTGAACGCTTTGCTTATCACCTGGAATATACCTTCGCTCCTGAGAGGGTTATAGGCAGGATAGATGAACTTGCTTCGAATATAGAGGATGAAATGCCCCGGCAAATTGAACGCTGGGGTGGCTCAATGGGACGTTGGGAACAGGAAATTGAAAGCATGCGCGAATTTGCCCGCCTGCGCCCGGCTGTGGTTATCGAACATATTCGCCGCAAATTCAACCTGAACGAGGAAGAAATGCAGATATTTTATTAATGCAGAACCCGTCAGAATATGGGAGGTAGATACAATGTGGCAAAATATTCTTGAATCATTTATTATTCCGGGGGAACTGACCCTGAGCCTTTTCACTGCCCTAGTGATGAGCCTGCTCCTCTCCTTCTTCATTGCTGTAGTTTATAGAAACACTCACCGCGGCATGAACTATGAACCGGCTTTTTTAACCACCCTGGTCTTGATCACCCCTGTTGTAGCCCTGGTTATGTTTTTTATTCGCGGTGATCTGGTTCTATCGCTCGGTTTAATCGGCTCGCTGGCCATCATCCGTTTCCGTACGCCAATCAAAGATACCCGGGATATGGTTTATCTTTTCTGGGCCATAGTTGTCGGGCTGGGCTGCGGCACCGAAAACTGGACCCTTGCCCTGTTGGCTACTATTTTTATCGCCATTATTATTTTTCTGCTCTTTTTGTTCGAATACGGTCGCCCCAAACACGCCGACTTTGTGCTGGTTTTGGCTGGCAGCAGCGAAACACCTTCAGCAGAAGCAGGGGAACTGATAAGCAAGTACAGTACCCGTTCCAGGATTCGGTCGCATGATATTATCGATAACGGCTGGGAAGTAATCTATGAACTACGCTTTACCAGGGCCCAGGAAGAAAGCGCAGTGGAAATGATAACGGCTTTAAAAACACTTGAAGGGGTTAAGAAGGTGACCCTGCTGGCTCCGCAGCTGGCCCTGCCCATGTAACTCACTAACCAGGCAAACTACCTGTAGAAAGGTTGAAAAAAAATGCTGCTGCCAAGAAATAAAGACCAGGCTATACCCTGGCGCTTTGAATATAAATACCGGCTGAATATAGAGCAGTACTACCGGCTTGAAAGCGAGCTGGTGCAGTACATGGAGCCGGATCAATTTACCCGGCTCTCCCCGCAGGGGCGTTACCTGGTACGCAGCCTCTACTATGATAACGATATCTACCAGGCCTATTATGAAAAAATCGAAGGCAACTTCGGGCGGATCAAGAGCCGCATCCGCACCTACAGCGCCGAACAGAATGAAAAAAGTGTGATCAGGGTAGAACTGAAGAACCGCTGGGGTGAAGCAATAGAAAAATACAGCGCCTTTATTACTCTCGATGAATACTGCGAATTCATGAAATACCGCCACTGGTCGCGCCTCGAAAACCCTGTGTTGCAGGAATTTGAGAGAATCTATTACTTGCGGGCCCTGCAGCCCAAAGTTTTGGTGGAGTACAAACGCGAGGGATTCAAGCCACGCAACCGGGATGATTTACGGATAACCCTGGACCATGATGTACAGAGCTGCCTGGCCGGGGATTTGTTCCCCGAAGCGGCTCTCTTTAAAAATCATCACCATAAGATCATAATATTAGAAATCAAATGCCGCAGCAACCAGCCGGCCTGGGTCAGCCGCCTGGTTCGCCGACACGGACTGCACTACGTAGCTAACAGCAAATATACACAGGGTATTGAAGCGGTAAGACCCGACCTGATCAGCCCCTATTAGCCCCTGCTAAGCCAACAGCTATTGCTTATTACCCCTGGTAGGAATATAATTTAAAAATCCGGCCGTGCCCGGGATTATAAATTCCTGTAGAAACCGGGGGAATACGATGCCATACAATAAAAATCTTGCCCTGTTATCCTACCTGACAGTATGCATTGTGTGGGGCTCTACTTACCTGGCCATAAAAGTAGGGGTCAGTGATATGCCTTTTCTGCCCTTTGCCGGTCTGCGCTTCAGTATAGCCGGGGCGCTGATTTTAATTTTTGCCAGAATCCGGGGATGGCAGTTTCCTCAAACAAAACAAGATTACGGTTCGATAATTTTTGCCGGAGTTATGCTTCTCTTTGTTAGTAACGGCTTGGTTTGCTGGGCCGAGCAAACCATAGACTCAGGGCTGACAGCCCTGTTAATTGCCTCGGTTCCGCTATTTATGGCCCTGATTGAAGCTGTTTTCCCGAAGGAACACCGGCTCAGCTGGGTGGGCTGGGCAGGGCTGGTAATTGGCTTTGTGGGTGTTGTCTTTTTGATCAGCCCCCACTTTGCCCTGGATAGTGAAACCCTGCCTGCCGTGCTCGGCGTTCTGGCAGCTTCCCTGAACTGGGCTGCCGCATCTATATACCTGAAACGCCGCACCATCAGCGGGTCGATGATGCCCCAGGTCGGATTACAGATGTTCGCAGCCGGGGTAGTTTTTTTAATTGCCTCATCCATTTTCGGAGATATCTCCATAGCGGGCGCTTCTGCCAGCGGGATCGCCGCCCTGCTCTACCTGCTCTTTATTGGTTCCATTCTTGCTTATACCGCTTTTAACTACATGATTAAAGCCCTGCCGGCAGCGAAAGCGGGAACTTACGCTTATATTAACCCACTGGTTGCCGTAGTGCTGGGAGCGCTGATTTTAAAGGAAACTGTAACTGCACAAAATGTTATATCGGCAGTAATAATAATTGTGGGGGTTGTTTTAGTTCAACTGGCGAAGGTGAAACCGGTTCAGCTGGCAACTGTTTCCCGGACAGGGATGAAGCCTTAATTCAGTGCAGCTTTTCATCGCCATCTTCATTGGCAATGATATCCTGGAAGTCATAAGTAAATTCTACCAGCCTGTTTTCCATAAATATCGGTGTTTCACAGCGCAGGGCCAGGGCTATGGCATCGCTGGGACGTGAATCAAGGATCACGGTTTGATCATTCTGGCGCAGGTGCAGCTCGGCATAGAAAGTGCTGTCACGGATATCAGTAATTACTATTTTTTCCAGAATACCACCGAGCTGTTCAAAAACAGTCTTCATCAGGTCATGGGTCAGAGGACGGGGCGGCACTTCTCCCTGCAAAACCAGGGCAATGGCCTGGGCTTCAAGAGGGCCGATTGAAATAGGCAGGACCTTCTTCTCTTCATCATCCATCAGTAAGATCAGAAAATTACCGCTTTGATCAGCTGTTACAGTTTTAACCTCCATCTTGATCATGTAACGAGTCCTCCTCTGCTCTGTTTAAATGTATTCTATCACAGATCAGTCAATCATTAAACCAAACTGTTCCGGCAAGCCGGATAATAAAAAGCATACAAAATAACAGGGTTATGTTATGATTCTTATACGGTAGTTTAAATCTATCTGTAAAGGAGAAATCTAATGTCATCTATTCAAATAGTAACCGACAGTACCGCTGATGTTTCCCGTGAACAGGCAGAAAAATACGGGATAAGGGTAGTTCCGCTAACCGTCTCCTTCGGAGACAAGCTTTATACAGACGGGGTTGATATTACCCCGATGCAATTTTACGAAAAGCTTGCAACAGAAATCGAAATGCCGAAAACTTCCCAGCCTTCACCGGAAGCATTCAGGCTGGCTTATAACGAAATTGCCGGCCAGGGCGATACAATTCTCAGTATACATGTTTCGGGTAGATTAAGCGGAACACTCAACTCGGCCAAAACTGCAGCTGAACAGGCCATAGCTAAGGTGATCACCATCGACACTTTAAACGCTTCGCAGGGTGTGGGCCGCTCGGTATTAATCGCTGCCGAAGCGTTAAAAAGAGGTATGCCTTTGGAAGAAGTGCTGGCCATCACAAATTTATCTATTGCCAATACTTTTAGTGTCTTTGCCGTGGATACCCTGGAATTTCTACAGCGCAACGGCAGAATAGGCAAAGCAGCCTCGCTGTTGGGCTCACTGCTGCAGCTCAAGCCAATCCTATATGCCGATGAGGAAGGAATGGTCGGTGTATACGACAAAGTCAGGGGACGTTCAAAAGTAGTTCGCTGCCTGGTTGAGGCAGCCCTGAAGAAGGTATCCCCTGAAAGTCCGGTAAATTTATCTGTCGTACACGTTAATGCAGAAGAGAGGGCAAACTTGCTGCTGGATGCACTGAAAGAACATTATGTTATTGCCGACCTGCACTTGGGGCCGGTAGGGCCCGGTATCGGTTCGCATATCGGACCGGGTGCGATCAGCCTGATGATTCAACCTTCATTCGAAACCCTGCAGAGCATGCTATAAGCATTATAATAGGCCGGATATAAAAAAACGCCTTTTCGGAGGCGTTTTTCACTTGCTAATATAACCGGTTACGGATATTCAAAAACATACTGTTCCTTACCCGGAATACTTGCTTTTTCTGTTAACCTCAAGTAATATCTCACCGTTTTTGATTTTTTCCCTGAATGACTGTTTTATCCTTTCAAAAACCTGGTTAGCCTGATGACGATTCAGATCAACCAGCAAGGAGAGATACTGCGCTTCTCCAAGACGGGTAATAACATCGCCCCTGCGTAAATTACTGAGAAGAATATTTTCCAGGTTATCCATCGCCCGGCTCAGCTCTTTGGAGCAGTAACTATTATAATCAAGCCAGTTTACAGTAAAAAGACCAAGAGTAATGTGAGCCTTGGTTCTTTCATTACGCCGTGTTTCCAGCCGGTAAAGGAATCGGAAAAAGTCTTGGTCGCAGATAAATGCCCCACTGGTGCCTGCTTTTTCTTCATATTTATCGCTGATCACATTAAAATCCACTTTGCTGGTGCCGGGATCATTTTTAACCCGCCTGTATATATCGCGCATTGCCGCCGGAGGTTTTGTGCCATATTCCTGGTAAAGGGCAGAAGAGAGAAACTCATAGTGGTTAAGCGCTTCTTTAGTTCTGCCGTCCTTGTATAGAGCTTTCATGTAATTACTGTGAAGATTTTCTGCTTCGATAAAACTTTCAATGCGGAAAGCCCTTTCGCAAAGTGAGCATACCTCTCCATATTTTTTACTTTTTAAAAGTATATCTATTGCGCCATGCAAACTTTGCAGGTAGAGGTTACGATAGTGCCTTTTAGCTGGAAGCACCCATTTTTTCGATGCATATTCAGGCAGGTAGTCGCCACTGTATAAATTAATAGCCTGGTTAAATAAGTTCAACGCTGTTTCAGGTTGTTCCACTCTTGTTTCCATCGCCCGGTAAGTGGAAACAGAAAAATGATCAAGATCCAACCAGCAGCTACTATTTAAATTGATACAATAGCAACCCTGGCTGACATCAAGCTGAAAAGGTTTTTCAATATTGGGAAACTCCTCAAAAAACAGGTTCCGCATCCGGTGTGAAAGAGTATGCAAGGCAGAACTGTGATCGTTATAATCCTGATCCGGCCATAGATCGTCTATGATTCTTTCCACCGGTAGCGGTTTACCGCGATTCGTAAGCAGGTATTTAAAGAGCTCCCAGATTTTATTGGATCGCTTACATTTTTCTGATAGACATTGTGTCTCTTTATTCACAGAAAAACGGCCCAGGGTGTAGATTTTCATAGCGCCTGAATTGCTGATGTCCAGCTCTTCAGGTAGCAGCTCAGAACTACGATTTTCCGTTTTTAATGAACTATTCATATAGAAATCTCCACAAGGCGATTATTAGCAAATTCCGATTATTGTGCTTCAGTATTTAATCGTTTTGCTTTTTTTTATTATAACTAGCTTACGTGTCATATATGTGTCTATATTTAAAATTATTATTAAAGTATCACTTTCGATTGATTAGTAGATAATGCGGAATTATTGATAAGATAACAAATAAATGATATAGTGGTAAAGATGGTAATATTTTGTTCTACGCTGTTTAACATCTTTTGGGAGTCATTGTCTGTAAAGTATAACATGTGATGCTATATTTTTTATTTGCTGATAATATGTTTTTTTTAAAACCGACATGCGAAAATGCGTAAGAACACCCTGGCGAACAAACCTTATAAAGGGTGAAACAGATGAATTTATGTGAATTCGGCCTTCTGGTTAAGACTCTCCGCAATAACTGCAATGACGATTACGGCAACAAGTGGACAAGAGAAAGTCTCAGTAAGGCAATTCACCTGACTTCCAATCAGCTGGGCCGCCTGGAAAGAGGCGATCGCAAATACCTGGATAACCAGACTCTTCAATTGCTGGCTGAAGCTTTTAAACTGACAAACATGGAAAAGAGAGAGTTTTATTCAGCTGCCGTCGGTATAGATGACCGAGAAATGTATAGAACGGAAGACCCCATCGACCAATTAAACAAGTTGATCGCTATGGTGGAATCGCTGCAATTTCCAGCCTATATAACTGATGTTTACGCCGACATAGTTGCCTCAAATATAACTGCTCAAAAGATCTACAAGATACCTACCGAAATCATAGATCAGGTTGCAGGTATTCCGGCAGGTTTTAATATGATCAACTTCATATACTCGCCTTACCTGGGTTTTCGGGAAATTGTTGGTTCAAACTGGAGAGAAGCTGCCAATATGGCAATATTGATGTTTAGAAGGACAACTTTACGCTACCGTCACATGGAATATTTTCAATACCTGCTGAGGGAGCTGCTGAAAGATAAACAGTTTGATATCGACTGGTACTCAAGCCACCGCTTTGAAGAGCATCTAGATTTAACTTACGAACTATTCGATTTTAATCATCCCGATTACGGACATGTCAGGTTTTATTCAACCGAAACCATCATAAATACTACTGAAGGAGACCTTTACCTGATCATCTATAACCCTGCTGATGCAACTACGGTTAAGGTCTTTGGTGAAATGCAGCGTGAATACGGCAACAGAATTCTAAGGATGGCTTCCTGGCCTGAAAAAATCATTATTTGAACCAGGGCAGACAGCAACCTGCAGCACTTAGACGATCATTCGCGCTGACCGCTGTTTTAAATCATCCGTCCAGCTTACAAACCTGTCCTTACCGAAAACTGCATAACGCAGGCTACCGGAAGCGATCACTTTCTCACCTGAATAAATATGCTTGCCTGCTTCCTTCAGGAACCCTCCCCTGAAATCGACAATAAGCAGCCCTTTTTCGGGTAAATGCCTTGTCAGCTCTTTTCCTATATTAGTATGCCATTTTCCCTGTTTATACCTGGCTATCCGACGGGACACAACCTTGAATTTGCCGTTTCCGTCCGGCACGAGCAAACGAAGAGTGCTGGAGAACAAAAACCATAACAACAGAGGTAACAGTAACAGGAGCAACGGCCAGAAAGCCAGCAACTCAACCATATCTGTAACAGGTTCGACCTGTGGTTCTTCCGGAGGAAGTGTTATTTCTTCCACCTCTGCAGGGATTGCCTCTATTTCATCTTCTCCTTCAGTTTGCGCTTCTTCAGGAGCTGCAAGCAGCACCGCTGCTGCAGGTACGGTGGCCGGTTCCCCGGCCGGTTCACCTTCGGGGGCAGTTTCAGGACCTTCCGGTGGAGAAAAAACAGCTTCCACATCTCCTGTACCGGGATCAACCCCCGGCCCCACTCCAGGCCCCGGACCAGGCGAAGCAAGAGTGGCGGCGGCAAAAGACCAGTTCATATCAACAGACTTATTCTGGGTTACATTACCCTGGCCGGTAAGCATGGTTAAACTTAAATCAAGCTCGGTACTGCTTCCCGGCGGCACCTGCACTATAGTGGCACTGGCCCCGGCAAGAGGACCCTGGTAATAAGTATGCAAGGCATCGCTGATTTTAAGCCAGAGCGCATCAATTAAAACCTGGTCTCCACCAAGGTTAACAGTAATATCTACCGTGAAAGGATCTTCACCGTGATTGTCAATCACAACTGTGCTGACCTCTTCCTTGCCCGGATAAAGATTGGCAAGATCAAATATTTTTCCTCCCACAGGGCTGACATCTATACCTGTATCAGTACCCGTTATCGTTATAGGCGCACCCATGCTGCGCCCTATTGAATAGGCGCTGATCAAACCCGCCAGGCCAATAACAACCAGGTATGTTGTTACTAAAATTATTGCCTTCTTAAAATTCTTCATTTTGTCACCCCTGTTTCAAACTCTTATTCTACCGGCTGCCTGAAACCGGCTTATTCCAATTCGCTATTAATCATTTATTAGCTTCACTAACTTTGCTGCCGCTAATTCCGTAAGCATAAACCTTTTCCGGGGTAAAAATAAGGAAGTAGTGATCGCCTTCACTTCCTTCTGCCGGACGAGGATAGAGTATCGGTTTATCTATTTCATCAGCCAGCTTAAGTAATTCCTCAAAAGAAACAACAACAACAGCACCTTCCGGTATTGACGAAACACCGTTAGCTGTTGTAATAATCCGGTCGCCATGTTTTTTAAGAAGGCTGCTCACATCCGGAACTTCTTTCTTCTGCCCTTCAAGAGCAGAAACAGTTGCAAACCTGACAAAGGTTAAAGCCAGAGCGGAAAGTAGGATCATAACCGGTAATAGCAGGGTTAAGCCGACAATACCGGTACCTGTGACCACACGGGTCTGAGTTATGCCTCCTTCTAATTCTTCTGCAAGAGTACCGTCTACCGTAAATGTATTGCCATTTAAGGGAATGATCATCCCGGGAGCCAGTTTTTCGCTGATAACTCCTTCTTCTGTTTCAGCGCTCATGCTGACATTACAGTTAACCGTCAGCTTCAGCTCTGAGGGACTGTAGCCAGTTTCATCCTTTACATATTCTGTAAAGGCAAGGTAGTCTGAAAAAGGCACGATGATTCTTTCGGTAAAAGTCAATTCACTGTCGTTTACAGAAAAATATTGCCTCGGTAAAACCTGGTAGACCTTCTCCCAGACCAGGTGCTCTTCCTGGGCAGTATAAGCAGCAAGTGTTGCTGTTGCATCATACTCCCCGCTGATCGCTGCTTCCCTTTCACCAAAAAAACGATACTCAAAATCCAAAGCTATGTAGTCAGTTAAGCCGGCAATGTAAGCGCGCCCCGGGCCAAGCATCCGGTTTGCAAAAAGATCATTGGGTAAAGTGTAAACGCTGTAATCAATCAGCGCTTCCTGAATGTAGTAATAGACTGTTTCCTCAACTTCTTCTCCGGCTGTATTGGAAATACTCCAAAATGTTCCCAAAAGGGACCCAGCCAGGATAACAGCAAAGGTAATCAATAACAGCCTGCGGCTGCTGGAGGGAATACTGTGCGGGCCTTTAAGTTTACCAATAAAATTTTTATTTTCTTTACTGTTTTCCAGGTTAACCGGATCAGATTTCTTCATTATTTACCATCCCCTGATTATCTTTTTAGAACAATATCAGCCCGGATTACGCATAGCTATAGTGATCCATCCAATCTTAGGTATAACCTGGATCACTCTTCCTTTGAGCTGTTCAACAATAACCGGATCACTATCAATGCTGTTGTTGGCATCACCCTTGGTTACAAACAAAGGCTGACCGCGATCATCTTCCCTGATTTCTATCACCCGGTGGTTGATTCTAATCTGCTGCTCAAGTTCTATAAATTGAATTATATCGCCAACCTCTACCAGTTCAGCCTCAACGCTCTTTACAATTACAATATCGCCAACATCTATATGAGGCCGCATACTGCCGCTGATGATAACGTTAGGGAATATACTGAACACACCAACGGCAAACCAAATCATTACTACAGAAAAAACACTGGTTATAAGCCAGCCAACCGGGCTTTCTTGTTCACGCGACCTGATCCTTAAAACCTCGGAACGGTAAAGTTGATAAACCATAGCCAGGCAAAATGCGGGTACGAATGTGCCGATCAGGGCCCAGGTTACCCAGTTCAGATCGGGCAAAATTGGCATAAACCACTGGTAAGCAACCAGTAAACCCCGGTAAGTAATGGCAGGCAGCGGTCCGCCCAGCAAAGCCAGGTAAGAAGCGAGGGCATTTTCGGCAAGAGCAGGTAAAAAAGTGTTACCGGCAAACCGTGCTCCATCAAGAGTTGTTTCAAAAGAAAAGAGCCTGCCCAAGGCAAAAGCAAATAAAGTAAATATAATAGTAGCCAGGATAACGCCCTTTAAAGGTTTTTTTCTGAACAAATAGTTTATCAACCGGGCCCGAGCCACTTCCATACCCAGGAGCATTGAACCAAGATAAAAAATATTGATCAAAATGCCGGTAAAGCTCTGATCATAAGGGCTTTTACCATACCCTTCCAGCAAACCGACAGCATATACTGCCGCGATTAATGCCAGGGCACTGATTACAGCAGCCCAAATGAGCATCTCCCGGTGACGCCGCCTGGTTAAAGGCTTGCCCTGGGGTACCAGGCGGTAGAGCGTCAGGCCCAGCAAGCTCCATGATAGGATCGGTATAATATAGTTGCCGAAAAAACCACCGATAACCCTGCCGGACAATAAATTCCCAGACAAATAGAGTATTGCCAGGGCAGTGAAAATCAGCAAACCATGTTGTCTCTTAAGCGGCATCACTTCTATGCTCATATAAAGTTCTGAACTCCTCCAGGTTACTCAGTTTCCTCCCCGGCTTCTTCAGATTCTCCACCTGAAGCAATTTCAGGGTCGGACCTTTCGTCACCGTCGCCTTCATTTCCACTGTTCTCCTGTTTTCCCTGGTCCTCTATTAGTTCTGCAAATACAGCCGTTGCCGTTGTATCTTTCAACACGCTTATATTTATATCAGCACTGAATTCTTCAGCACCGTTAATTATCCATTTAACAAACCTGTAACCGGGCCATTCCGGATCCTGTCCGGCTGATAGTTTAACCGGATCACCGCTTTTAATCGTGTAATCACCTGGCGGAAGGTTGGTTATTCCCCTGCCCTTAACCTTAACAGTTAATAAATGTTCCGATGCAGCGATTTCAGGTTTTTCCTGATCGCCTGCATCACCATCTCTGTTTTCGTTTCCCTTTGCATTAATAACACTTTCCTGCTCACTCCATTGGCCGGTACCAACCCCACCAATGATCTTTAAATCCAGACCCCAGGAAGCCAGGCCGCCGGGCAAGACAAAGAAAACCAGCACCAGGCAGCAGGTAATTAATAGTATTTTTTTCATAAGCAACAGCCTCCTGTTGTTAAAGGTGTTTAATATATCTTAAGGCATATTCCACTGTTTCCAGTTGTAAGTAAGCGTAAAGTCTATCTTTTCGTTTTGACCTTCAGTAGCATCCGGGTGCAGCCAAAACAGAATTGAATAGCGTGCTGTATAACCAGGATAAAGAATGATACCATCCATAACTGCTTCACTTTTCAGATCAATTCCATCTTTAAAAATGAAAGATCCCGAGTTGACAGTTGAACCAATTTGATTTGCTGCAGTTATGCCTTTCTCGTCATATATCCTTAAGTGAATTTCTCCCCACAGGTAGTTCCACACTTCATTTGAGCCGCTGTATGCATCTAACGAAGACGAATCAAGAACAACAGGAATATCACTTTCGTTCTTGATGTAGAGTTGCCAGTTCTGATGAGACACTCTGGGGCTCGGGTAGATATTGTCGACCCAAAGCCTAGCCCTCTTACCGGATTCGAGAACTTCACCTCCCCCTGAAATATAAGTAAGGTCAAAGTTGTCTCCAGATTTCCCGGCATTGGGACAGGTAGCGCCGGTGATTCTTACATTAAAATCAGCCGTCCTCACGTTACCGGCAACAACAACCTGGTCAACCCAGGCAGCATAAACAACACCAATCAATCCAAAAGCCACAATAATTATAACTGCTATAAACCTGATTTGTTTCAAGGTATCCCTCTTTTCATTAATGGCTGCCGGAGGCAAGTCATGGACCCCCGGCAACCATTGTTAGAAGTAAACCCGTTAAAGCAAAGAAATATTCACATAACATTATGTATCCTCAAACCTTATTGCATGTTTGCCTGTTTCCAGTTAACTTTAACCTCAAAAGCCGCGGTAAGATTCTGATAGCTGTTTGGGGCATCTTTATCAAGCCATACATGTAACTTAATTCTCTTATCCTCGCCCGGCAGAATTGGGCCCTGGGCATCTGACCAAACACTCAGAGCACCTGGAATTTCACCTAATGTTGCTGTGAAAGAAGGATCACCGAACTTGAGGCGGTTTATGTTGGGGAACTGGTTGCCTGCAGCAGCTACTGCGGTTGCACTGTCAAATACTACAGGTACTGTACCCACATTCTTAAACTGGAACCAGATATATGCATAATCTTCATCTTCAGCGTCTTCCAGAAAATCATTACGAGGGTATAATTTACTCATTCTTACTACAAGTTTCTGACCACCATCGGTAACATAAGCATTATCAATAACTTCATAAGTTCCACCTGCAGATAAATCTGCTTCGGTAAAGACTACTTTCATATTACCAGTGCTGGCCCTGCCGTCGACAACTACAGTATCGGTCCATGCCGCATATGCTCCACCGACCATGGCCAGCATAATAACCAAAACTAACGCAATATACTTAACCTTTTTCATTATTAAAACCCTCCTTCAATTTTTAACTGACAATCATTCAAAACACTTAGAACCTGTAGTTACTGATTACCGTTTTTACTCTTCTACCGTACCACCATCCTTCATCTGCAGTTTAAATATTATGAAATTCATGAATGCCGCTAATTGGGGTTCCACTGTTCAAAACGCAGGCTCACTTCAATCTGTGCATCGCTGTTTTCCGGGGCATTGTCCCCGATGGCTATTTCCAGCAACCCTTTGATACTGTTATAGTTACCACTGGCAGTGCCGGGCTCAATTATCTTGTTGTCAAAGGAATTGCTGATTTTCAGGTAATCGGGCACTTTACCGGCAGATACGTTAAAGGTTACCGGCAGGCTGCCTCTGTTTTCGACACTGTACTCAAGGGTGTAAACATCATTGGGGTGAGCGTTTTCAATTGAAATACCGAGAGAATGATCATCAACACGTTTGACCCTAAATGAAGGTTTCAGTTCTCTATGGTGGGCATTACTGTTTTTTTCTGCTTCGTGATCTATTACCAGGTGAAACATGGTTTCGGAAATCTGCCCGGGAGCTTCATTTTGTTCCCCTGAGCTTTTCCTGGGGGCTTTCTGGGAGGTTGACAGGTGCTGACCAAAAACGGTTGAAATATGACCCGTACCAATTTCAGCCCGGTCAATAGTAACAGACCCCTGAAACACCGCCATACTCAAACCCATTAAAATGAAAAAGCCGGTAAGGGCAAACCAGATCATCCAGCCTTTCAGGGCATAGTTTTTACTCAATTTCCAAATGGTAATTTTTATTCATCCCCTTAATGTTTTTACATTCAAAGATATCTGAAGTGATTACAGTGCTTTTAATCCTGATTCTTTACCGCGCTGCAACTATATGTTAGTTCCGGAATCAAACAATTTTCCTGGTCATCATCATTAAACTGCCAGCTGCGAAAACAGTAATTCGCCGCTGGAACACTTATCATCTCCATTGCTTCTTTAAGTAGAAGGGTCAGTTCCAGGCAGCTGCGAAAACTGCGTTTCTGACCGGTTTCCAGCCAGTGTACCTGGCCCTGCCAGGTAGCCCCTTCACGGAACATGAATTGCACGAAAAATGATGATTCGTTTTTTGAATACATTTTTTACTCCCATTAACTACTGTTCTGAAAACAAGATTATATATTTGTTTTGAAATTATTAGTATTTTACGATTATATTAACACCGGCCTCTTACAACTGACTTACAGGTTAATTACAACCAGCAAACAAAAAACTTTTATTTCGTAAACACGGCGCATTTAATGTAATACAAATTTAGCTTTATAGGGCAAAGCCGGAGTGAAGTGAGAATAATGTAGCTTAGTGGCAATTATAAAAAGGTATATGATCCCGGGGTATAGAAAGATAAATACAGGGTTTTGACAACCAGGCAGAATGAAGTTAATATAACCAATAGGATATGTTACAATTATTGATAATATGGTCTGATTAAAGAAAAAGTATGGAGGTAGAAAAGTGCAATTATCAACAAAAGTACGTTATGCTGCCAGGGCAATGATTGAGCTGGCCTCCCGGTACAGGCAAGAGCCAATTCAGTTAAATGATATTGCCTGCGAACAGGAGATTTCGGTTAAGTACCTGGAGCAGATCATGGCCCCGTTAAGGGCTAAAGGTTTTGTGAGGACGCAGAAGGGAAGCCGCGGTGGCTACCACCTTGCCGTTGATCCCAAGGGGATTTCTCTTCTGGATATTGTTGAAGCAGTAGAAGGGACTATTGCCCCGGTATCGTGTGTTAAACAAGATTTCCACTGTGACAGACTGAATAAATGCATAACGCGATCGGTATGGACACGGGTAAGCGATGCTATCAGAAAAGAACTGCAGGCAATGACCCTGGCTGAGCTTGCCGAAGAACAGAAGAAACTATAGTTTTTTATTTTTTAGTTTGTGATTAGAAGCACCCGCAAGGGTGTTTCTTAGTTTTCTTTTACATGAACTGCATATTTATGGCTTTCGAGAAGTTTTACAGCCTGCTGCTGCTGTTCTCTGCTGCGAAAACCGAGACGGATACTGCCCCCGGACAACTCACGCACATGAAGGATTTCGATGGCGTCGATATTTATTCCGGCCTCTCCAAGTAAGCCGGTCAGTTTGCCGATCACGCCCGGTGTATCGCGGACCAAAACAATAATATCAAATATTTCGGGTAATATGCCGCGCCCGCGGTGGGGCACCGAGCTGCGGTAATCACGGGCCTGCAGCAGGTATTCTTCAATAGCATCGGCATTTGGCTCGGTCAGGTATTCTTCCAGGGCTTCGAGGTTTGCTTTAAAACTCTTTATTGCAGATAACAGCGCCCAGCGGTTACTGAGGCAGATATCGCGCCAGACAGCGGGGTTACCAAGAGATACTCGGGTGGTATCCCTGAAACCGGCCGCAGCCAGGGTGCGGATCATTTCGCTGTCACCGGCCGAAGCGACGCTGCGCACCAGGGTGGCTGCCGTTATGTGCGGCAGGTGACTGACCAGGGCTACAAGACGATCGTGGGATAAAGGATCGAGAACCAGCGGTTGAGCACCGGCTTTCTCCAGCAGCGTTGAAAGCTCTTCCAGCTGCTGCGGCGGGGTACCAGGCCCGGGGGTAAGCACATAGATAGCATTTTCAAGCAGACCCGGGTCAGCGCCCGGCATACCGCTTTCTTCTGAACCGGCCATGGGATGCCCGCCGATGTAGTAGACCGAGGGTGGTAAAAGCTGTTCAACAGCCGCCATAATGGAGCCCTTGGTGCTGCCCACATCGGTCAGCAGAGCCCCCTGTTTTACCCCGGGAAGGATTTCCCGAAGCAGCTCGATTGTGCTGAGCACTGGCACAGCAAGTATAACCAGATCGGCATCCTTTACAGCCTGCACGGCTGTTTCTGCCGGGTGGTCCGCCGCCCCTCTTTTCACGGCTTCTAAGCAGGCTGCCGGATCGCGGTCGTAGCAAGTTATAATGCCTGCTAAACCTTTTTCTTTTAAAGCCAGGCCGATACTGCCCCCGATTAAACCTGTGCCGATCAGGGCAACCCTGTTAAATATAGCGCTGCTGTCAGATGAGCCTGCCAACACTTAAAGCAACTCCTTTGAGATCGCTAATCAAATTATTAAACTGTTCCGGGGTTAATGACTGCGGCCCATCAGAAAGAGCTTCCGGTGGATTCGGGTGAACCTCGATCATCAACCCGTCTGCCCCTGCGGCGAGCGCAGCCTTGCTCATAGCCGGAACCAGGTTGGCAATACCGGTACCGTGACTTGGATCGACAATTACCGGCAGGTGGCTGAGCTGTTTTACCAGGGGCACTGCACTCAGGTCGAGTGTGTTACGGGTATAAGGTTCGAAAGTGCGGATTCCTCTTTCGCAGAGGATTACATCATAATTACCCCCGGAGAGAATGTACTCGGCAGCCATCAACCATTCTTCGATGGTGGCCGAAAGACCGCGTTTCAGCAAAACCGGCTTGCGAATTTTACCCAGTTCCCTGAGCAGGAAGTAGTTTTGCATATTACGGGCACCAACCTGAATAATATCGGCACATTCTACTACTTGATCAACGGTGAACTGATCCATCACTTCGGTTACAATCAACAAGCCCGTTTTAGCCCTTACATCATCGAGGTAGCGCAGCCCCTGTTTTTCCAGGCCCTGAAAGCTGTAGGGCGAGGTTCGGGGTTTAAAAGCCCCGGCCCGTAAAACAGCGGCGCCAGCCGACTTCACCGCTTCGGCGGCCTGCATAAGCTGCTCTTCGTTCTCAACTGCACAGGGGCCGGCCATCACTACCAGGTCGGCCCCGCCGATAGTTATATTACCAACATTTATCACCGTATTATCGGAATGGAATTCCCGTCCGGCCAGTTTATAGGGGCGGGTGATAAAAACCACTTTTTCAACTTCGGGCATCGCTTCCATGGTTTGGGCTACTTCTTCACGGCGCTGCCCGATCACCCCGATCACCGTGCGGTTTTCGCCGGTTGAAAGGTGAACGCCGTATCCCATTGATTTTAGTTTATCGGTTATCCGGGTTACCTCTTTTTCTCCGGCACCGGGATTCATTACAACAATCATCCAGGGTTTCCTCCTTAAGCTAAACGATCCGGCGAGTGCGGCCGGCGTTATGCAAAGTTATTCTGCTAACACTAAAGTGCAGAAAAGGGTTTGCGGGGCAAAAAGCAGCCGTGCCCTTTACTGCCGGTATAGCGGCCGTCATCAAAAATAAGCTTGCCGCGTGAAAAGACTTTGAGCGGCACTCCCTTGCCTTTGAAACCCTCGTAGGGGTTATAATCTACGTTTTGGAACTGTTTTTCGGCACTGATTGTGAAATCGGCATCGGGATCAAAAACTACCAGGTCGGCATCACTGCCAATAGCCAGCGCCCCTTTGCGGGGATAAAGGCCGAACAGCTTGGCCGGAGCGGTGCTTACCAGGTCAACAAATTTGTTTACGCTGATCCGGTTTTCCATTACACCACCGGCGAAGAGCAGCTGAACGCGGGTTTCTACTCCCGGGGCCCCGTTCGGGATCTTGGAAAAATCATCGCGGCCCAGTTCTTTCTGGCCTTTCATGTTAAAGGAACAGTGGTCGGATGCGACAACCTGGAGATTGCCGGAATCAAGACCGTTCCATAAATATTCTTCGTTACCCGGTTCGCGGAGGGGCGGAGACATTACATACTTTGCCCCGTTGAAACCAGGTTCGTTATATCTTTCGATATCAAGAAAAAGATACTGGGGACAAGTTTCTGCATAGATGGGTAATCCCTGCAAGCGGGCTTCGGCCAGGCGACCGAGGGCTGTTGCATCGCTAAGGTGAACAATATAGGCAGGCGACCCGCTTAAAGCAGCCAGGGTGATATAGCGATTCACTGCTTCTTCTTCGGCCTGGGGCGGACGGCTCAGGGCATGGTGAAGAGGTGTTGTTTCTCCCCTGGCCAGCATTTCCCTGGTCAGCAGGTCGATAATATCACCGTTTTCGGCATGAACCAGGACCAGACCGCCTGCGGCTCCGGCCTGCCTGAGAACCGTAAGCAGGGTGCTGTCGTCTACCTGAAAAACACCCTTGTAAGCCATAAAAACCTTGTAGGAAGGGTAACCTCTGCCGATCAGTTCGGGAATTTCTGCCATAACGGCATCGTTCAAATCGGTAACGGCCACATGAAACCCGTAATCAACAGCACATTTTCCGTCGGCCTTTTCATGCCAGTTTTGAAGCGCTTCGGCCAGGGAATGGCCGGGGGTTTGCAGGGCATAGTCAATAATAGTGGTAGTACCGCCGGCAGCGGCGGCAATGGTGCCAGTGGTGAAATCATCGGCAGTTACCGTCCCGCCGAAGGGCATGTCGAGATGGGTATGCACATCAATGGCCCCCGGAAAAATTAGCTTTCCCGAGGCATCAATAACATTTTCACCTTCCCGCTTGTCTGTACTTCCGATAGCTACAATTTTTTCGTCTTCGATAACGACATCAGCCTGGTAAATGTCGGAGGCGGTTACCACAGTTCCGTTCTTAATAATGGTTTTCATCTTAATCCTCCCTGGTTTATTATTCCGGCTAATCGTGTTCGGTAAAAAAGCCGGATTTGCCCCCTTTTCCAGGACAGGCACAACCCGGCTGATTGCTTATTTAATTAGCAGTTCGGCAATCTGGATCGAGTTTGTAGCCGCTCCCTTGCGTATATTGTCCGCAACAACCCAGAGGTTTAGACCGTTCGCCACGGAGTAATCGGGGCGGATACGGCCTACAAATACTGCATCATCGTCGGCGGCATCGAGCGGCATAGGGTAAACCAGTTGGTCTGGATCATCAAGCACTACTATACCGGGAGCTTCGGAAAGAATTTTACGCGCCTGGTCGGCGCTCAGAGGCTTTTCCAGCTCCACGTTAACCGCTAAGGAATGACCGGTTACCACCGGCAGCCTGACCGTGGTGGTGGTGACAGGAAGGTCGGGAAGAGCCATGATTTTCCTGGTTTCGTTGATCATTTTCATTTCTTCCTTGCTGTAGCCGTCCTCGACAAATACATCTATCTGGGGCACACAGTTAAAAGCCAGTTGGTAATTGCGCCGTGCTCCCTTGTGGGGAACTCTTTCTGCCGGAACCGGTTCCCCGGCCAGGTAAGCACGGGTTTGCTCGAACAGTTCATCGACAGCTTCTTTACCTGCTCCCGAGACAGCCTGGTAGGTGGCGGCAACAACCCGTTTGATGCCGGCAGCTTTCTGCAGAGGCTGCAAAGCAACAACCATCTGGATAGTTGAACAGTTCGGGTTGGATATTATGCCCTTATGTTTAAAGGCTTCACCGGGGTTGACCTCGGGCACCACCAGGGGCATCCCCTCATCCATGCGGAAGGCATTACTGTTATCGATTACCACGGTGCCGCGTTTAACCGCTTCGGGGGCAAACTGCTTGCTGATATCGCCACCGGCGCTGAAAAAGGCATAATCAACACCTGTAAAAGAATCGGGAACCAGTTCTTCCACGGTATATGTTTTTCCGCCTGCTTCAATTTGGCTGTTTGCCGAACGATGGGAAGCAAGAAGTTTAAGTTCATTGATTGGAAAGCTGCGTTCCAGTAATACCTCAATCATTTTGCGGCCAACCATCCCGGTTGCCCCGACTACCGCTACGTTGTATTTTTTCGTCATCTGATTCCCTCCTGTATAAAATATTATTATGGCATTTATTTATAAAAAACTTTTTATTCTTCATCCTCACACCGGTCGATTGTTACAGGTTCATCTTTCAGCAGGGCAGTAATCACCGGCTTATAGTCGGGATTATCTTTAACCCGCCTGTCCCAGATTCTGGCACAGAGAAAAACAATCAGCATCAGCAGCAGGCCTGCTCCCACGGCCGGCAGTTCCTGACTGCCCTGCAGCCCCAAAAAGGGTGTAACTACAGTAAGCCAGAGAACAATTCCGGCTACCAGAGCCAGGGCTGGAACAAGGTATAGAATGAAAGATATAAACAGAACCTGACGGTCATCCGATTCCAGCAACACACGCTGCCCTTCCCCGGCCTGGATGGGATTGAGGGCTTCCACGATTATTTCTCTTTTATTCGAGCCGCTCAGTAAACCACAGCGACCGCAGCTTTCACATACCAGGTGACGCTGCAGGTTTACCAGGGCTGTTTCGCCTCTTGTTTCGGTTACCAGACCGTACTGTTCCACTGTTAACAACCTCCCCGTAAGTTAAATAGATATTAGCACAATAGCGGGTTGGTAACAAGTGCTGAAAGGCTCGGGAGCGCTGTTACAGAACAAACCGGGGAACGGTTTGACGATCAAAAAAGCGGGGCAGTTTAATCCTGCCCCGCCTGCAGTCTGGTTTTGAAATTATCAGGCAAAAGCCTCGGGTATTTCTTTTAATACGGCGTAACTGAATACCGGGCCATCCTTGCATACATACATGCCCCCGGCATTACAGCGTCCGCATTTGCCGATGCCGCATTTCATGCGGTTTTCCAGGGTTGTATAAATTTGCTCATCCTCGAAACCAAGTTTTTTCAGGTTTTCGAGAACAAACCTGATCATGATCGGTGGCCCGCAGGTAATTACGATGGTATTATCCGGAGAAGGGTTTAGATCAAGAAGCATCTGGGGAACAAAACCGACATTGTGGCCCCAGTCCTCTTCTTCCACATCGATGGTAAGATGACAGGAGAGGTCATCGCAACTGCTCATTTCTTCAAATTCGCCTTTGAAACAGAGGTCACCCGATGTGCGGGCTCCGTAGATCATGGTCAGCCCGGCATACTGGTCCCGGTTGGCCCTGACATATTCCACAATTGGACGAAGCGGGGCCTGGCCGACTCCACCACCAACAGTGAGGATTTTTTTACCGCGCCACTCTTCAACTGGAAAACTGTTGCCGTAAGGACCGCGGATCATCATCGTATCACCGGCTTCAAGCTGATGTAGAGCTTGCGTTACCTTGCCCATTCGCATCACTGAAAAGCGCAGGAAGTCTCCTTCTGTCGGTGAACTGGAGATGGAGATCATGCTTTCTCCTACCCCCAGCACACCAATCATGGCACACTGGCCCGGTTTGTGACTCCAGTTTTCACGAACAGCGGGATCATCGAAAACAACCTTAAATGTTTTAATACAACGATCGCCGCCGGTTTCATACCAGGTTTCCTCAACAGTAGCCGTATAGGGGATATAAGGGTTAGTTTCAGACATCACAACGCCTCCTTTACCTGCCTGAGAATTTCAACTATGTCGATATTGACAGGGCAGAGGTTAATACAGCGACCGCAGCCGACACAGGCTATTACATCGAACTTTTCAACGTAATAGTTATACTTGTGGTTAATGCGGTTCCTGGTTCGCTCGCGCCTGGTAGGCCGGGGGTTATGCCCCGAAGTATGAAGGGTGTATTCTTCAAACATGCACGAGTCCCACATCCGGCAGCGCCTGGCCTCGAAGCCTTCTGTTTCATCCTGGATATCGAAGCAGTGGCAGGTCGGGCAGAGGTAGGTACAGGTTCCGCAACCCAGGCAGGAAGCAGATACTTTCTGCCAGAGCGGGTCTTCCCAGAGAGAGGGCAGCCCCTGCGCTATATTTTCAGGATCAACCGTGCGCTTGATTTTTGCCTCCGCTTCGTTAACAGCATCTGTTTTCAATTTTAACGAGGCATCATCTGCTTCTTCAAGAAGCTCTTTTACTGAGTCAACCAGATCTTCGCCCTTGGGAGTTACAACTTCAAGCAGGTATTTATCTCCCAGATCAACCATCAGCAGGTCGAGCCCTTCAGTGGAAGCAGGTCCGCCACCAACCGAAGTGCAGAAACAGTTTAAGCCCGGATCATTACAGGCAAGCCCAACCAAGGTTACCAGCTCGCGCCTTTTTAGATAGTAAGGATCGTCTACATCCCAGCGGAATAATTTTTCCACGATGGAACCCGCCCTGGCATCGCAGGGTCGAAGACCGAGAATAATTGCTTCCTCTTCCAGCTGCGGGGTTTCCATTTCCACGTCGCCCAGCTGAAAACGATACATGGTTTCGGTCTGGGGGAAAAGGATGCTTTTTGGCGGCACCCTGGTGTTACGATAAGACAGCTGCGGTGTTTCACCCTCTGCTACCGGGGTAAAACGAAGCGCTTCGCCTTCACCGCCCGGCGCCCATATGGTTTTTCCGGTCAGTTTTCCGATAAAATCAGACCATTTTTCCTTATTTAACAGCATCGCTGACATATCACCCACCTCTACAGGATAAAGTCATCGGGATCATCAGGCTTAAAGCTGGCCTGGAACGGTTCGGCATCGGGATCTACTCCCGGCTCAAAACCATATTTTTCCCGAACTTCCCTGGCCATTTTCCTGTTCAGTTTGCCCAGGGGTATATTCGCCGGGCAAACCCGCTCGCATTCGCCGCATTCAATACAGCGACCGGCCAGGTGGAAGGCCCGGGCAATGTTAAAAGCTGTGTTCTCGGAAAAGTTGACCGCACGATTTACCCAGGTAGGATTAAGACGGTCGAGAATGCAGTCCTGGCAGTAGCAGAGTGGACAAACATTCCGGCAGCTGTAACAACGCACACAGTGGGAGAACTGATCTTCCCAGTAATCCCAGCGTTCTTCCATACTTTTATTTTCAATTTCCTCAACACCGCTATCCTCTTCCGCTTCCCACACTTCAACATTGTCACCGATCATAATATCGCTGACCACGGGATTGGGGTAGCGGCAGAAACGGCATTTTTCGGAAATCACTTCTTCACGCGGCAGCTCAACAGTTTCACCGTTGTTAAGAAGAATAAAGTTCTCGCCATTCCATTTTACCTCGGCCGGAGTTTCGCTTTCCGGATATTTTTCAGCAAGCCTGGCGGTATCTATAACCCCCGGACAGGGACAGCCGATAATTAAAACCTGATCGCGCTTTACCCCGTGTTCAACAATCAGCTGGGCAACAGCGCGACTGTCACACCCCTTTACAAGGAGAGCAACCTTTCTTTTATCTTCTTCCTGTCCACGCGGAAGCGGTCTTTTTTCAACCAGGGTCAGGTACGTAGCCAGGTTGGCAGTGCAGAGGGGCGAAAAGAGCAGCTCTGCAGCGCCTGTGGCATCTTCGACAAAAACCGGGGCAACCCTGTACCCGTAAGAACCTTTTTTCCAGCCGATCAGGTACTTAACATCTTCACGGGCCACAACTTCTGCCGCAGTTTTGCGTAATTGTTCCAGATCCATTTTCTATTACCCCTCCTACCAGTCAATCTGCCGGCGCCTGAATCCTTCAAAGGGTCCGGCTTCGCGTGCGTCTTCTACAGTTTTTTCAACTACTTCCTTCCACTTGTGCCCCTCGGAAGCAGAAACCCAGCTCATGTGAAACCTGCGCGGGTCGACTCCAACATATTCCATCAGGTCTTTAAGCATGCCCAGGCGGCGTCTGGCATAAAAATTACCTTCCATATAATGGCAGTCGCCGGGATGACAACCGGAAACAAGAACCCCGTCGGCACCCTGCTGGAGAGCATTCATCACATAAAGGGGATTAACCCTGCCTGAACACATAACCCGGATCACCTGGATATTAGCCGGATAATGAACCCGGCTGGTGCCGGCCAGGTCTGCTCCGGCATAAGAACACCAGTTACAGAGAAATGCTACAATGTTCGGTTCATAGTTCGCGCTCATTTTAATACCCCCAGTGCAGCGATCTGCGGCAGAATCTGCCGGTCACGGAATGACTTGGGCTGGATTGAATCAGAAAGGCACCCAGCCGAACATGAGCCGCAGCCCTTGCAGAGCGCTTCGTTAACCCTGGCCACTTCAACCTCGTGACCAAAACGGTTCACGGTAACCAACTCAATGGCTGAGTAAGGGCAGATGTTAACACAGAATCCACAACCCCTGCAGGTTGCTTCATCAACAACTGCTACCTGGGCGCTGATCATTACCTTGCCCCTGGCCAGGGGAATCATTGCCGATGAAGCGGCCCCCTTGGCCTGGGCTACCGTATCGGGGATATCCTTTGGCCCCTGGCAGCAGCCGGCAAGGAAGACCCCTTCTGTTGCCGTATCAACCGGGCGCAGCTTGGGATGCGCTTCAAGGAAGAACCTGTCGGGAGACTGCGACAGGCGCAGCAGGTCCATAATCTCCCGCATATCAGAACGCGGTTCCAGGCCAACGCCGAGAACAACCAGGTCGACCTCATCTTCAAGGGGGGTTGCTGTCAGGGTATCCTCAGCTTTAACCACCAGCTTGTTGCCCCGTTTGAATATTTCCGATGGGTTGCCCCTGATATAACGGACATTTTCACGGCGGACCCGGTCATAAAACTCTTCAAAGCCCTTACCAAAAGCCCTAACGTCCATGTAATAAATGCGAATGTTGGCATCGGGTATCTTATCCCTGATCAGGTGGGCCTGCTTGGCTGTATACATACAGCAAACACGCGAGCAGTATTCGTTACCCACACTGGCATCACGGGAACCGACACACTTGATGAAAGCCACTTCCTTTGGCTCAATTTCTTCTTCGCCGTTAAATATTTTAACTTTGCCGCCGGTCGGACCCGAGGCGGAAACGAGCCTTTCCATTTCCATCCCGGTGATAACGTTCGGATAATCGTTGTAACCATATTCCGGCTTGCGCGATGCATCGAAGGTATCAAACCCGGTTGCAACAATAATCGCCCCGACCCTGAATTCGACAATTTCATCTTTTTGTTCAAAGTTGATTGCCTCAGCCTGGCAAACTTCCTGGCACTTGGGGCCTTTACCACACTTGCCCTTGCTCAGGTAAAGGCAATTATCAGGGTCAATAGTGTACTTGGCCGGAACAGCCTGCGGAAAAGGCAGGTATATGGCAGACCGTTTACCCATACCCTGGTCGAACTCACTCGGAAAGCGATCTTTTACCCGGCAGGCGGCAGCACAGTCACCGCAACCGGTACACTTGTCAAAATCCACATAGCGGGCCTTCTTCCGTACTTTAACATCAAAGTTGCCGATGTAACCGCCGACCTCCTCAACTTCCGAGTAGCTCATCAGCTCAATGTTGGGGTGGCCGGCGCAGTCGACCATTTTAGGGGTTAAAATACAGGCCGAGCAGTCGAGGGTGGGAAAGGTTTTATCCAGCTGGGCCATGCGCCCCCCTACCGAAGGAGTTTTTTCAACCAGGTATACTTTAAAACCGGCGTCGGCAATATCAAGAGCAGCCTGGATACCGGCAATACCGGCGCCAATCACCAGGGCTGCCGGCTCGGCATCTACCTCTTTTGATTCAAGCGCTTCGAGCAGCCTGACTTTGGCAACTGCAGCAGCTACCAGCTTCTTGGATTTTGCAGTGGCCTCTTCCATATCCTCATGCACCCAGGAACACTGTTCTCTGATATTTGCCATCTCAAGATAATAGGGGTTCAGCCCCGCCTCCTGGATCGCTTTCCTGAAGGTCGGTTCATGCATCCGGGGTGAACAGGAGGCCACAATAACCCGGTTAAGCCCGTGTTCACTGATATCTTTCTTGATCAGGGCCTGGCCGGGATCGGAACACATATATGAATAGGTACGCGCCACTTCAACATTAGGTAGTTTCTGCGCGTATTCAGCAACCGTTTCCACATCAACCGTAGCGGAAATATTAACCCCGCAGTGGCAGACATAGACACCTACTTTCGGTTTTTCCGTCATCTGCTTTTTCATCCTCCCGCGAAGATTGCC
>Ga0334883_1000936_pt1 | contig 47120 bp, 42 predicted proteins | sample GraSluR1_MG_6_FD_207230 | JGI IMG/M metagenome (GOLD analysis project Ga0334883, IMG submission 207230) | Sludge microbial communities from methane-producing bioreactor in Wageningen University, Netherlands - Granular Sludge_09_05-R1 | ecosystem: Engineered > Bioreactor > Anaerobic >...
AAGCCATGAGCACGAATTTCTCCTCCTGGCCACTTTCTTACCTCTTGGCCAGGAGGAGTGGCTCCGTCGTTTCGATGGAGAGGAGGTGGTTCCTGTTACTTTTCAATAGTATGATTTAAAAAATCAACCACCCCCGCCGGGCCTTCTATAACCCAACGGCCCGACGACCCCCGTCCGAACGGCGTTCTGACCGGGCGGGCCTCCTTTCAAAGTCAGGAGGGGAAAGTTCGTAGCCGGGATTTTTTAACGGTTTCAAAATATTTTACCGAAAATGAGCCATGAGCACGAATTTCTCCTCCTGGCCATTTCTTTCCTTAGGGCAGGAGGAGTGGCTCCGTCGTTTCGATGGAGACGAGGTGGTTCCTGTCTCATTTCAATTTTATGATAGAAAATCAACCACCCCAAAGAAAGTTATTGCTTCAGCAACCAAACTATTCGCTGGTAAGAAAAGGCATAATGAAGCAGCACCAAAACAGAAACAGCAAGGCCGGGAATGTTGAAACCCAAATCAAAAAGCGCCAGCGCGGCCAGTGCAAAAAACAATAACTCCAGCAGCAACCGGACGAATCCATTAGTTGAAACAACTGTTTTTCCCGAGCGGCTGGGATCGCCTTTCACGGCAAACACGCCCCAAACAGCGACAAAAAAAACGGGCAGACTTATTGCCAGAAAAATACCCAGCCAGCCTGAGTCCGCATTCCGGCCCCACACAGCAAAAACCACCAGCGCGGTTATTTCCAGTATAAAACGCAATGCCAGATTTACAGGATGAATTTTCATGATTCTTTTTGAATGGTCTTCTCTGAAAACAATATTCAAAAGAGAATGTTTTTCAAATTCATACCAGAAATAGTACTCGCAATTATGGATTAGCAGCCTGCATTTGCACCAGACAATATCGTACCGGGAGAAGTGCTTTTTACATATTGCCAAAGAAAGTTTTTCGAAAGCGGAAGTCCTGATAAATATGAGTTTCTGTATTTATATTTGAACTTTAATTATTATCTTGATCTTTCATGGGAATCGCAGAAAAATATTTAATCGTTTATCTTGCAGGAGCAACGGGTATATGGAAAGGAATTCCTGTTGGAATTGCGCTTGGCATTCAGCCGGTTTATAACGGATTTTTTACGGCCCTTGGTTCAGTATCGTCTGTGTTAATTCTCTATTTTGCCGGAGATAATTTCAGAAATTGGATATTGAAACAATACGGCCAGAAAAGAATTGAGAAAAAGAAAGATAAATTTATGAAGTTTGCCAACCGTTACGGGGCTTTAGGACTCGGATTAATAGCTTCCGGATTGCTTGGGCCTTTTATATCAGTAATACTTGGGTTTATTCTTATTAAAGACATTCGCAAATTCGTATTTTATTTAATGGCCGGAATTTTTATCTGGTCAATTGTTCTGGCCTTTTTTTTTACACCAATTGTTGAAATGATTTCATAAAATCATTTGGATTTGAAAAATCCTCAAACCCGAACGTTTTGTAATTCCCGGAATCGCGATACAAATAATGAAAACGGATGTTGTTTGCCATTTTTTCGCTCAAAGAAAAATGAAATATGAATGGTTGTCAACGGGCTATGAATAACATAAAAGGATTAATTCTAAAACCCATATCTGTTTCTATGTTCTTGAAGACTTTTTTGGAAAAGATAGAATTTTTTCCTTGAGTTGCTTAGTCGCAAGCTGAAAATCAATCCTTCCCTCAATTGCACTCAGCAATGAGATTAAGGGGGCGCTAATAAATAGATGTTCAAAGAATCTTAATAAGATTATATGCTATCCGAATAATACAATTTCCTGTTTTTCTATCTTTACTGAAAATTATCCTGCACCGGTATTATGAATTTAAGATTTACAGGTCACGAAACATTTGTTGTCAGGACTTTTTGGCCTAAAAAAGGATACGATTTTATTAATAACAATGGAAGCTTTAGCAGTGAAAGTGCCGTTGTTGATTTAGGAGTTGGAAAAAATATGGTTGCTTCCATAAATTTTTGGATGAAAGCTTTAGGAATTTATGACGATCAAAACAAAGAATTAACCGAATTTGCAAATTATATTTTTTCGGACAACGGATTTGACCCTTTTTTAGAGGATATCGGCACAATTTGGCTGCTGCATTATTTTTTGGTAAAAATGAATTATGCTTCTATTTACAGTTTGATTTTTAACGAGCTCAGAAAGGAACGAGCTGTTTTTAATAAAAACCAATTAAAGGCATTTATAAAACGAAAGTATTCCGAACTTGATGACAACTCATTAAACTTAAACACCATTGATAAAGACATTTCAGTTTTTACCCGACTTTACGGGAAAGTGGACTATCAAAATGTTTCGAAAGATTTTGAGGAAGAAATCAATAGTTTAATGATTGAACTGGAATTAATTTCTACTACTGTTGAAGATGAAATAAAAGAAGGAACCAATAGGCGGGAAAAAGTTGAATGGTTTCATTTGCATGGCGAAAATAGAAATTCGTTACCAGCAGCAATCCTACTCTTTGCTATTCTGGACAATTTTCCTGAATCCAGAAATATCGCAGTAAAACGATTAGAAATCGAACCCAATGGCCCGGGTTTGGTTTTTTTACTTAGCAAAGATGGATTGTATAAAAAATTGAAAGAAATCGAAGAAGAATTCCCCGGAATTATTGTTTCTGAAACCGCAGGTAATTTGGTATTGGTATTACCCGAAGGATTGAACAAGTGGGAAATTTTAAGGAACTACTATGCAAACTAAATATTATTCTCCATCGATTAATATTTTACGAGATGCTAATAGCCAACTCGATTATATTGTCACAAGAAATGGCGAAAAAGCGTTTCAAAAAATAACTTCAGCATTTTTTGAAAAAGGGAGAAAATCTTTCAACTTAATTGGAGCTTATGGTTCAGGGAAGTCTGCATTCATTTTGGCTTTGGCGAAAGTACTCAACAAAAAAGCAAACTATTTCATTAATCCTTTAAATGGCTCAATAAATTCTTTCGACCCCATTTTCATCGTAGGAAATTATTCTTCTTTTAAAGATGTTTTTTGCGACACTTTACATTTAAAAAAGAACGGAGATATTTTTAAAGAACTAAAAACTATCACTGAAAAAAAGGCAAAATCAAAGACTGGCCAATTAATAGTTGTTGATGAATTTGGGAAATTTTTGGAATATGCCGCTAAAGAAAGTTCTGATGAAGAATTATACTTTATCCAACAATTGGCTGAATTTGCCAACACACCTAATTTGCCAATTCTATTTATTACAACACTGCATCAACCTTTTGAAGATTATGCACTCTCTTTAGACAAAACCCAAAAAAATGAATGGGATAAAGTAAAAGGCCGTTTAACAGAGGTTTCCTTTAACGAACCGGTGGAACAGTTGCTTTTTTTAGCCTCTGAACGCATCAAACAAAAAAAATATCCTTGCCGGATTAACGTAAAAAAACAAAAGCAGCTTTTTAAAGCAATCGAAAAAGCAGATGTGTTTCCAATGCGGGATTATTTTTCTTTTGAATTCGCTCAAAAACTTTTCCCGTTTGACATTTTATCTGCATCTATTGCTACCGTTGCTTTTCAGAGGTACGGCCAAAATGAACGTTCATTGTTTTCTTTACTGGAATCGGAAGATTATTTAGGATTGAATGATTTCACCAACGGATATGAATTTTACAACGTAGCTTGCATCTACGATTACCTTAAATACAATTTTCATAGCTTATTAAATTCCCGGTATAATCGGGATTCTGCTCATTGGAAAGCGATTGATGAAACATTACAAAGAGCCGAAACACTATTTGAAAAAGACTTCGAGGATGCAGCTCAAATCATTAAAACTATCGGTTTGATTTCGGCATTAGGCAGACAAGGACAAAAACTAACAAAAGAATTCCTTGTCAATTACGCAAATATTGCACTGAATATTTCTGGGGCTGAAAAAATTATTGATGTATTGGAACTAAAACAATTGATTCGTTTCAGGCAATACAGTCAGCGCTATGTTTTATTTAAAGGAACCGATTTTGATATCAATCTGGAATTAGAATTAGCCGATGGAAAAGCAACCAAAGATTTATCAATAATTCATCAACTTCACAAACACTTTAATTTTCCCATTGTTCCCGCAAAGCGAATTTATTTTGACAAAGGCACACCTCGATATTTTGTGTTTGAACTAAGCGAATCACCAATACAAAAAGAACCGGAAAGTCAAATTGACGGGTATATAAACTTAATTTTCAATGATGTTTTAGACTTTGATAAATGCGTGACTCGTTCTGCAAAACAAGATAAAGCTATATTGTATGGTTGGTTTCAAAATGCAGATGAGGTTAAAAACTTATTAGTGGAAATTGAAAAAATCAGAATAGTAAAAGCCAATTGTATAGATGATACTATTGCTTTAACTGAATTAGAAGCATACCTAAATGAGACCAATGATAAACTGAATGATTTATTTCAAGCTTCATATTTTGGAGAAAATGCTAACGTAAAATGGTTTTATAATGGGCAAGTAATCCCATTTAAAAACCAACGTGAGCTTAACTTACAATTGTCAATAATTGCTGATGAAATTTATCACTACACTCCAACATTGCGAAATGAATTGATGAATCGTGAAAAAATAAGCGGGGCCATTTCATCTGCTAAAAAGAATTTAATTGAGAAATTAATTCAATCATCAAATCAAGAAAATTTAGGTTTTGATGAAAATCGTTTTCCTCCGGAAAAAACGATCTATTTAGCACTCTTACAAGAAACAGGAATTCATCAAATAATTAATGATGGAACCTGGCAATTAGGTCACCCTACAGATGAAACATTTTTTGAATTATGGAGAAAATCTGAATCTTTTTTAGAAAATTGCGTAACAGCACCTCGTAAACTTTCCGAATTTATTGAAGATTTACAGAAAAAACCGTTCAAGTTAAAACAAGGATTAATAGAGTTCTGGGTTCCAATCTTTTTAATTGCCAAACAAAAATATTTTGCATTTTACGAAATAGTTAAAGAGGAAACTTTTATTCCATCGCTAACCACCGACATTTTAGAGGTAGCGATGAAACAACCCCAAAAATATTTTATTAGCACTTTTAATCTGGATAAAACCCGAATAAAAATTTTTAATCGCTATCGTTACTTTTTAAATTTAATAGAAGAGAATGCACCGAATTCTGACTCTTTTATTGAAACTGTAAAACCATTTATGATTTTTTATAAAAGATTGGTTCCTTATACCCAACAAACCAAAAACCTGAATAAGGAAGCATTACGACTAAAAGAAGCCATTTCACAGGCGACCGACCCTGAAAATGTGTTTTTCGAAGATATTCCCCGTGCTTTGAATTTTACTATAAATGATTTAGAACAAGATGAAAAACTGGAATATTTTTCAATTACGCTTCAAAATGCCACACGTGAGATAAGTGCAGCATTTTCCAATTTAGTTAATCGAATTGAAGAAATTGTCGGAAAAACCATCCGCGAAGAAAAAATTGATTTTCCTGAAAATAAATTATTATTACAACAACGATTCAAAAAATTACGCAATGAAAAAATAGATCCAAAACTTCGGGTTTTGATTCAACGCATAAATACTCCATTAGATGATCGCCAATCCTGGATTAGTTCTATTGCCACTGCAATTATGGGAAAGCCATTGGATCAATTTACCGATTCTGATGAATTAGAATTTCGAACAATTTTTCAAAAACGAATTCATGAATTGGATAATTTAACCGATATTAGCAAAAAAGACTTTGACGAAAACAAGGAAGAAGTTTTAAAACTTGAATTAACGTCGTTTGTTAAAGGGGTACAACGCAATTTAATTCGTTTACCCATGGCAAAAGTCAAAAAAATAGAAGAAAAGAAACAAAGTATTCAAAAATTATTAGACACAAACGACAAACAAGCAAACATTGCCCTTTTAATAAAACTACTGCAAGAAGAAATTGAAAATGAATAAAAAAGTACGACACGTATTAGGAATTTCAGGAGGAAAAGACAGCGCTGCATTGGCGATGTATATGAAAATGAACCATCCTGAAATCGACATGGAGTACTATTTTTCTGATACAGGAAAAGAACTTCCAGAAACCTATGAGTTGATTAGCGAACTTGAATCTTTTCTTGGCAAAAAAATAAAAAAACTGGAAGCCAACCATAGCCATAAAAATCCATTCGACCATTATTTGGATATTTACAATGGTTTCCTTCCCTCATCAATGGCCCGGTGGTGTACCCAAAAATTAAAACTGGAACCTTTTGAACGTTGGATTGGCAAGGATTTAGCCATTTCGTATGTGGGAATTCGCGATGACGAGGACCGGGAAGGTTACGTTTCCACCAAACCCAATATTCAGTCTGTTTTTCCATTCCGAAAACATATCTGGAGCATGGAGGTGCTGCACAAAGTACTGCATAACTCTAACCGGGAGAAGATTGCCGAACTTTATCAAAAACACAGCGGCGAAGAAATGCTCGATCGTTATTTGGAAATTATTTGGGAAGCACAATCATCAAAGTATTTGTTTTCCCAAAAAATGAAAGATTTACTTCAGTTAAGTATTTCCACATTTAATCATGTTGTATTTGATTTCCTAAAAACTGAAAATCATCCTGTTTCATTTTTGAATGAATACTCATTACTTAATAACGAAGACAGTGTCGATATTAAAAAGGTCTATCAACTATTCAAGGAAAACGGAATAAAAGTTCCGGGATATTACGATGAAATTGAATTTGAAGTAAACGGCCAGAAAGGGAAATACAACCGCAGCCGTTCAGGTTGTTTTTTCTGTTTTTACCAGCGAAAAATTGAATGGATTTGGCTGTACGAACGACATCCCGAATTATTCCGAAAAGCACAAGAATACGAGAAAGACGGCTACAGTTGGATGGATAACGAAACCCTCGAAGAAATTATTCAACCGGAAAGAAAGGCCCAAATTAAGCTTGATTATATTGCTACATTACAAAAAAAACTAAATGGCAAAAGCAAATCCAATAAGCTGGTTGATATTTTAGCTGATGAAAATGAAGTTTGTGCAAATTGTTTTATATAAAAAATTATGGAATTCAAACACGAAACGTGGACAATTAAGTCACTTATTGAACACATTGAAAAAGAAAAAATCGACCTAAAACCGCCCTATCAAAGGAATTTTATTTGGAATTCTAATGACCAAAAATATTTAGTTGATTCAATTATTAATAATTTCCCATTACCAAACTTCTTCCTATATGAAAAGCATGATAGAAAATATGAGATGGTTGATGGACAACAACGTTCGAGAACAATTTTACGATTTTGGAATGGAATTATTTATTCTTCCAAAAAAGAATCAATTAACGAAGTCGATAAAAATAAATTTCTCGAATATAGATTAAACATCACGATTCTTTTTAACTTGTCTGCAGATGACTCATTAGAGGAATTCTACTCGTTAGTTAATAAACGTGGTAAACATTTAAACACGCCGGAACTTTTTAAGGCCCAATTTCACGATACAAAATTCCTTCGCTTAGTTGAAGAATTAATAGATAATCAAGAAATGATTAACTTAAATCTTTTTAGTGATTCAACCAAAATAAGAATGAATGATAGGAGTTTTGTTGAAGAACTAATGGCTTATCTAAAATTAGGAATTACTGATAAAAAATTAGTCATTGAAAAAATTTATACAATTGATATTGATGAGAATGAGTATTATTTTCTGAAATCAAAATTTGAAAAAGTAATAAATAAACTGAAAGTACTCAATAATGCAGTAGAAATAAAATCAACTCGATATAAACAAAGAAATGATTTCTATACATTGTTTTGTTTTATCAATGAAAATTTAGATCAAGACGACGAAATTTTATTAACACAATACAGTTCACTGATTCTAATTGATCCATATATTAGCCCGACGAATGACCAATGTATCCCATTAAAAGAATACGCTTTAAACTGTGTTAGTCAATCTAATTCAAAAACCGCTAGAAAGAAAAGATTAGAATTCTTTAATTCATTTTTAAAGAACACTAATGTAGAATTAAATGAGACAACCAATGAGATTTATGAGTATTTAGAGTCTCTGCCAGAAATAAAAAAGATTAACAAGGTTAAAATTGGCGATTATTATTTATTAATAGGATAATAAAAACATATGTTTTCAACTGAATATAAATTACCAAAAACCGTAAGTCTTTCACCTTGGGAAGCAAAAATCGATTTAAATAATCCATTTAACAATATACTTCAAATTGATAAGATTGATTTTATCGTCTCATATTTAAACAATGAGATTAAAGGAAATAAAGGAGGAAATTCCCATATATTTACTTTAACTCAAGCCCAAAATTTTGAGGATGGTAATCCCCCTGATATGGTAATAAAAATTTGCAAATCTCCATTACGCGGAAAAAAGATTATAAAAAATATTCATAAACGATTCGAACGTGAGGTTGCTGCCCTATTTGACTGTAAAGAAAAAAGCTGTTTAAATGTTATCGACATCTTCAATGCAGGTACGTTAATTACAGAGAAAGAAGAGAAGTTTCTTTTTTATACAATGGAATATGGTGAAAATGACTTAAAAACATTTCTTAAAGAATATGATGCAAATATTGATGAAATCTCTTTATTTGAAAAAATAAACCTATGCCTAAATATCGCTTATGGAATAAAAGAGTTAAATGTTCTAGGCTATTACCATAGAGATATTAAACCAGATAATATTTTTATAATTGGAGATAATTATAAAATAGGGGATCTAGGGCTTGTTGAGAAAAGAGAGGAGGATTCTAAAATTGATGAGTTAGGTCAATTTATTGGACCTCGGGGCTGGACGACTCCTGAAGCAATGAATAAATATTTATGCGAAAATACTTCGAACCCTTATAACTTTGATGTAAAAATCGATCATAAATCAGATATTTTTCAACTTGGAATGGTTTTCTGGTATATTTTACAAGGAAATGCACCAATTGGCTCAGTTAGAGAAAATGATTTCAATATAAAAGATTTAGCCATATACCCATTATTGAAATTTATGATCAATCATAATAAAAATAAAAGACCTCTCCATATTGATCATGTAATTCTTGAGTTAAAACGTTTGTATAACAAGGTATTTGTAGCTGCATAATAAATTATAGCTCTTCAATTTCATCATCATTATTTGATGGTTGAACCAAATCCAGAATAACGTCTAAAAAACCTGTATTTTTGTAAAAGTAATTCGGGTTGTTTTTCAATTTTTCTTCTATAAAATAAAACCCGTAATTGGCGTATTGCTCCATTGTATCTTTTAACATATCAACTGCTTGACTATCGGAAATTTCACCTCTTTCGAGAAAAATCAAATCCAATCCATTGGTCTTCGCAAGTAGCGCAGTGAAAATATATTCCCTTAGCCTCGGGTATGCTTTTCGAAACTTTTTAGAATCTAAATTTCCCCAATATTGAATGGGCTGCCCAAATGTTTTGGTTTCACCCACCAATTCTCTTTTTTTATCGGCATATAATCCAATAAAGAAAGCATATATAAAAAGCTCATAACCGGCACCCAATGTCTTACCCTTTGCAGATGTTAATTCAGAAGAACCAACACCATAGTCGGTAAATACCCTAAAAAGTTTTGCTTCAAATTGAGCTTCCCATTTTGGATTTCGCCTGGCCCAAACATCAAATAATTTTTCAGCTGCCATGGTTATTCTTTTATTAATGTTAATTCTGTTTGAACGGTTGACAAATCGTGTTTGTCGAATGGTATTCTTTTTTTCATTCGATAAATTGTGCAATTCAAGGAATTAATTTTATTGGAATCTATTGAACCGCTGTCTGTTAAAAAACTTTTGGAGAAAATAATACATTGTTTTTTAATATCTGAAATAACTTTGAAAAAGTCGCTCTCTTTTTGCGGCGCAAATGAACTTGTAGGTGCATCGAAAATAAGTGGATAGTCATTTTCTCGTTTTATCGTTGTTAGTTCAGAAATAGCAAACAAAACCGACATAAACATTGTAGTTTTTAATGCCTGATTAGGATTTGCAACAAAAGTATCATTCTTATCCTGTAATACGATTCTTGCTGTGCCTTCCGGAGTTTTGATAATACGAATTATTCCATGAAAGCCTTCAATGTTAAGCTTCTCGAGGTATTTATTGGCCTTTTCTTCCAAGAGTCGGAGAAAATCGTAAGTGTTTTTTTCTTTTGCATATTTAAAGGCACTTTGTATTTTGTTGAAAGCCTTATAAACCTTACTGTAAGTACTTGCAATCGAAGATTTTGCTAATTTATCATATTCTTCTTGTGCAAATCGTAATATGTGCTTGATATTTTTCTCTTCTTCTTCAAGAATTAATATTTGCTTTTCAGCTTCATTTCTGTAATCAAACCAATTCTTAATATTTTCATAAGCATTTTGTAATTGTTCTTCAGTGAAAGTATTGTTTTGAGCCAACAGCTTTTTCTTATTATCGTCTTCAATATCAATGCTATTCTGTATTTTTCTAACATCAGCTTTTCGTGCTTCATTAAAATCTATTCTGTCTCGTATCGTATTAATCAGGTTATTAAGTTCTTCTTGATTATATCCCAGGCTAATGCTTTTTTGTTCAAGTTCTTTGGCAAAATTATTTTTGAAAAGTAATACTTCTTCTTTCTTATCTTTCGGTTTTTGGCTTTTAAGCAATTCATTGAGTTTGTCAACCATGAAATTATGAGCATCAGAACCTTTTTTTGCTTCCCGCCCACAAACCTTACAAAACTCATCTTCAATCATTTCCTTCATTGTATTTTCATCTGGAATATAGATTGAAAGCGGAATTATTCCTTTTGCCAAACTTGTTGAAATTTCATTATATGCCTCTTCTTTACCTTTTTGCTTTTTATCTTCATCTTCTAATCTTCTCTTATCTTTACTAAAATTGTTTACCTTTTCCTGATATTCTTTGAAAATTGAAGAAAACCCACACAAAATCCACATCTCATCAAGTAGTTTTGTGGTATAATCTTCATTAATAAGTATTTCAATATTACGCTTTTTCTCGTTTAATGATTTTAATCTTTCGTTTATATCTTTTAAAAGGGAACTTGCTTCTTTGCTACTCTCAATCTCATTCAATTTTGTTGAATAGTTATTCGCGTTTTCCCTATTTGTCTCTAATCTTTTCCGAACCTTACTTAACTCTCCTCTTAAAAAATCTAATTTATAACTCAGTTCCTTTTCCTGCTGCGAGTTTTGCTTATCCGATTTCATCGCTTTTTCGTATGCTTTCCTCGACAAATCTTCAGCAAAGTCAACAAATCCCATATTATCTTCATTTCCTGTATAATATGGATCAAATTCTCTAATATTAGAAAATGTTTCTATAAGATATTTAAGTGCATCAGGATTGTTAAATACATTAAGATTTTCCTCACCTTTTAACAAGCAATATTTCCGAATTGATGCCTCAAAACAACGGTCTAACAACTTTCCACCATGAATTTGAATCCTTTCTGTACCATTGTTATACCAACCTTTAAACTGATAGTCTTCTGTTCTTATTTCGCCATTTGGAAACTTTTTAAAAACAAAAGATTTTTCAACTATTTTTTCACCATCGTGTTCAAAAGTCATTGAAACACGCAAAATATCACTTTCATATTGTGGTAATTCTGATGTTTTCTTTTCTGAAATAAGTCGATAATCCATATTTTGTTTTGAAGTGTCGAACAGCCACTCCAATGCTTCAAAAAAGGTTGTTTTTCCATCTCCATTATCGCCCACAAAAAGTACCAACCCATCATTAAATTTGACAATATTTTTTTCGTAATAACTTCGAAAATTTTCTATTGTAACTTCTTTGATGTTCATAACATATTCTGATTAAGATAGTTAAACACTTCGTTGTAAACTTCTTTCTGAATACTTTTTTCAGAATTTCCATTAATGCCACGAACAATTTTAGCTACAGCTACAACCACAGGAATGTCGCTTTCTAAAGCATCTTTAATGGTTTGGAAATCGTCAGAATTGTATTCGTAATAAGAACTTAAATTGCTGTCAGATAGAACTAACTGTAGCATTTTATCTTTGTTACTCATTATGATATAAATTTAAGTTGTAATGATTCATTGTATCTAAAAGCACATTAACTGTGTGTGAGCTATTTTCAGCTAAAGAAGCAAAATTATGCACTCGTTCCAATTCTTTCTTTAATATGCTACGTTCCATCTCATAACTTTCGCTGTTTGGACTTATTTCAGGGATGACGACCAGGTCATGTATGTACGCAAACGGTTTATCATCGTGTCTTCGTAAGATCCTGCCACGACGTTGAATGAATTGTCGCGGGTTTCCAGTGCTTGCACAGAAAATCGCTAATTCTGCACGAGGTACATCAACTCCCTCATCAAGACATTTCATCGAAGTTAACACATCAATTTCACCTTTTTCAAACTGCTCTAAAATATTGTCTTTCTCATTAGTACCTGAAATAAATTTGCGTACTGTTGTTCGTTTGTCAATATCTTTGACTGCTTTCGTAAAAACATCAATTAAGTGAACTGCTTCGTTATCGTTCTCGGTTTCATCTTTTTGAGAATAAAGGTCTGTTTCAAAATAATCATTTGGGTCGTTTCCTTCAGGGACATAAGCGAGGGTATATTTTAAATTTCCCTTCTTTTTGTATTGTTCATTTATAATATCACTGAACACCGACACTTTATTGAATGCCTTGTGGATAATGCGTTTGCGGGCTAATAACAAGGCTGTTAAAATGGGATCGTTTTTATCAAAACTTCCTTTTTTAGGATTGAAGTACTTGGCAATTTTAAGTGATAATCTTAAATAATCATCCATTTCAGAATCAAGTAAGGAAACCAAATGAGGATAATAATAATAACGGCACAATACTGAATCAATGTTTTTATTTTTATCACCATGAATCGCTAATTTCATCGGAAATTCATAGGTATAACCATTTTCGCTATTGAAAAATGAAAACAATTTATTATTACCTTCTTCGTCAAATTGCCGTTCAGGTGTTGCCGAAAGTCCAATTCTTCGCTTATAATTAACTTTCGGTAAGAGTTTCAACAATGTAGCAGAACCCATATTATGGCATTCGTCGGCAATAAGTAAGGTTTTTGCAGATAACCGATTTATTTCAGGAAAAATATTAGGCCTTGAAAAAGAAGCGTAGGTGGATATTATAATATATGATACTTGCTCTGTAGGGAAAAGTCGCTCACGTGTTAATATCGTCGCTAAATCATTTTTCCAGTTGAATTTTGAGCAAACTTTCACTATCGAACTGAATTTAAACCTTTTACATTCGTCTTCCCATTGATTAACAAGGGTTATAGTTGGCACAAGAATTAGTGCTTTGAAATAACCTGTTTTATTATAAATCTCTAACAAACAATTTAATGAAGTAATCGTTTTCCCAGTACCAGTTGCCATTGCAAAAATTCCCATTTGGCTATTAGCTGCCCAATTTCGAAAAGCTTCTTCTTGATAAGGCCTTGGCCCTTGTTGAAATGGAAATTTTGGCTTATGTTTTTCTTCTTCTGCCTTCTTTTTAAAAGTCGTAGTATATTGTATAAAAGTTTTCTTTAATAGTGGAATCTGTGAGAGTTTTTCGTAAATATTAATTTCATCCTCAATTAATTCATCGAGTTGTTTATCGTTTCCTGTTTTCTCAATGACGGCGATGATTTGTTCTGGAGTTAAATACTCAAATCCAACATCTTCCCTCGTGCAAATTCTTTCAATATTATGAATATTTTCTTTAACCTTCATTTTTTCAGAATTTTCTCCCCACGAACGTGCAATGGAAAGACTTTCACCATTATCGACTAATCCACGGTACGTAAAATTGCAACTGCCACTGAAATATAACTGGTTTGTTCCGTCATCTAAAATACCTTGTTTAAAATGGGCGAGTCGATTAGGTTTAAGTTTTACCGGAATAATTTGTAATCGGTCTTGCTTCAGTAAATATTTTAAACAATCGAAAAAATGCTGATCGCCTCCTTCAAGTATTTTTGCAAGCCCTTCTAAATCTTTGCTTATTAAATATTCTACCTCCTTATCTTCAACCAAAGATTCAACATCATTTTCTGATATCAATAGTTTATCTTTAATAGATAAAAAATGATTGGTTATAATCCTTAACACCCCTCCTTTATGAATAAATTGAGCAAATCCATAAGCAAGTGTTCTGATTGCATTCGAACTAAAATAGCCAAGTTTTAAATCTATTTTTTTGCATTCCGGCACAGTAAGCATAAAAAACTCAATTGGCAGGTGCTTCCCGTCGGAGCTATATTCAAGAGTTTTTGGGTATTCAATGGTGTTTAACATGTTAGTGAAATAGGTTTTACATTGGTTTTATTATAATTGGTTTTTATTTCAAAGGCTATCAAAATTAATAATTATCTTCAAAGAAAAAATAAAACTGAGTTTTAATCCTTAAAATTAAAGACTAAATTATGGATAAAAAAAATGCAATCGTTTTAATAAATTCAAAAACCACCTCAAATACTCTTAATTATAGAAATACTCATTGGTCTGACATTGTCGATTATGGGAATGATTTTGGCTGGTGGTTAAATATCCCTTTTCACAAATTCAAAGATGGATTTTTTATGATACTAAATGATCCCAATAAAGAAAATCTTATTTTTTTAAAAATACCTGGAAATAAAATCCTAAATCCTGAAAATAAATTTCGAAATAAAAATAACACGGCAGATATATTTATTTCGTATAACGACAAACAAGGCTTAACTGATATTCAATCCAATAGTACAAACTTCAAGTTTGCAGATTATTTTGTCGCGGAAATTCCTTGGATTTAGCATTTCGGGCTTGGTGTTTTGCCTTTGATGCGGCTCATATTAAAGCTTCTCGTTTTATTGTTGTGCACATCCATAATAACAATACCGAATGGAACCCCATAAAATTAAAAGCTCAAAATTGCAAAAACAAATCCGGAGGATTTGAATGTTTATAGAAATATTTTGTGGAACAGGAAGGTACGACTCCAGCCGGAGTCGAATTTTCATTACATATTTTGTTCTATAAACATGTGATGCCGCTGGCATCGAAATGGTAAAAGCAGACCTTCGGGAAAGGTTTAAAGTTAGGAAAAGTTTCGGGTTTCGGGTTCCGGATTCAACGTTTGAAAATGCGGAAGGAAGTTGCGGCAACAAAAGGTGCGTGTGTTTTTGTTGTGAACGCCGGAATTGATGAAAGTTCAACGTTTCGGGTTTAAAGTTCAAAGTTTAAGCACATTTTTGGTTAAAGTTTTCTAACGGCAAAGGTAAAAAGGTTGGAGGAAAAACAGCGTGGAAACAGGCTGAACAAAAGGATGGCACTGTTTACGTGGTAAAAGTTTGCTGCGGTTTGTGCAAAGAGAAGTTTCCCTTTCTGTGTGCTAATTAAAGTATCTTTACAACAATTATTATCTAAAAATTCAGAGATGAAATCATTTAGTATTGGAGGAATACAAATCAGGGTTCCTGTAATTCAGGGAGGGATGGGCATTGGCGTTTCACTGTCGGGGCTTGCTTCTGCTGTTGCAAACGAAGGTGGCGTGGGAGTTATTTCTGTTGCGGGAATAGGAATGTTTGAAAAGGATTATGCAAAGGATTTTATTGACGCAAACATAAGGGCGCTGAAGCGGGAAATAGAAGCAGCCCGTGAAAAAACAAGCGGCATCATTGGAATTAATGTTATGGTAGCTCTTACCAACTTTTCAGATATGGTTAAGACCGCTGTTTCCGAAAAAATTGATATTATTTTTGCCGGAGCCGGTTTGCCTTTAAATCTGCCCTCATACCTCACCAAAGGTTCAAAAACCAAACTTGTACCCATCATTTCATCGTCGAGGGCGGCCACTTTAATTTGTAAAAAGTGGAAGGAATTGTACAACTACCTCCCGGATGCGATTGTGGTTGAGGGACCCAAAGCGGGTGGTCATCTTGGTTTCAAACGCGAACAACTCGACAATCCTGAGTTTGCCCTTGAAAAACTGGTTTCGGATGTTGTTAGGGAGATGAAAGAAATTGAGGGGAAATATCGGGTTTCTATTCCGGTTATTGCCGCCGGCGGAATTTATTCAGGCGCCGATATAAAAAATATTATGGCGCTGGGAGCCTCGGGGGTACAGCTGGGAACCCGGTTTGTAACAACAAACGAATGCGATGCTTCCGATAAGTTCAAACAAACGTTTATCAATTCCGTTGAAACGGATATTGAAATTATTCAAAGTCCGGTAGGAATGCCCGGAAGGGCCATACGGAATGATTTTATCGAAAAAATAAAACGAGGGGAAAGACGTCCGGTAAAGTGTCCCTACAAATGTCTGAAAACATGCGATATTGAAAAAACACCCTACTGTATTTTTGCTGCGCTTATGAGTGCTGTGAAAGGGAATTTTTTTAATGGCTATGCTTTTGCCGGCACAAATGCCTGGAGAACTTCAAAAATTATTTCAGTAAAAGAAACTTTTGAAGCACTTAAGCAGGAATTTAAGGATGCCGTTGCAGCCCAATGTTGAGCTGGTGGCTCTAAGTCCACCTGCTCAATTGTGTTTTCGTTATAAATGAGAAGCGTTCACATCCGTGCAATTTTTATAAGAACCCGGTTACTTTATAGGAGGGAAAAAATCTCCAAAATTCTCAAAATCCTCAGGTTCAAGTCCATCTGCTTCATAACTGTACCTTTCTTCATTCATTTGCTGCCTGTGTATGGTTGCAGGAAATCCGTCAACCCGGTGGAAATTTCCTTCGTCGTCTTTGGAAGCAGCAAACAGCTCTTCTTCCCATTCGTAGCCATAATACCAGTTGTCGGTAATGGTTGTTTCCACCCAGTTACGGGTACTTCCATCATCGCAGGTTTCATAGTGGTACTCATAGGTAATTCTCACGAAGGCTTTTCGCACCAGAAATAACCGACCGATGTGAAACAGCCAGAGGTTTCTTCCCGTTAGTTCAGAAGTTCCGGTTCCGGTAATGTGTTCGGTTTTTTTTCAGTACGATCCGCTAATACCCACCGAAACTCCTTTTATTCCGGCACTAACACTGGGACTGACACTCCAGCCGGTTTCGGTTTTTTTAATATCGATGGTATTTTGGCCCTGAGCAATAAAGAACTCAGAAGAAGGCGATAATTGCTCTTCCAGAATCAGGGTTTTGTCGTTCACGTAATAATAAACCTGTGAAACCGTATAAATTTTCTTTGTGCATTTTCTGTCTTCATGTCGCACCACTTCACCCGGCATCAAGTGTCCCATAGTTCTGTAGCCCGGGACACCGGTGCCAATGTCACCCTTGTGTATTTTTGCCTTTTCAACCTGCTGCTTTGCCCTGCTTAACAATCGCCGTCCGTTTCTCCACACCCCTGAATTTTCATGGTAGGGCGCTGAGCGTATGCCCGGAGGAACCGGACGGGAATACGGGCGGCTTCGTGCATCGGGCTCCCTGGGGCCAAGCGGTGTATCAGCAGGAATATCTCGTGCTTTGTTTCTGAGGGATTGCTTTAACGAATCGGGAATATCTACTTCCAGTCTGAATTCAGCCTGCAAGTCAATCTGATAACTGGCTACATAGCTGCTTCCGTCGGGCAATTCTACCAGAGTTGCTGTTTTTACGGGTGGTGTAAAATTCAGAAATAACGTTTCGCCCAATCCGCCGCTGACGGGAATCGAAAAGGACTCTTCCTCTTCAGAGTCCTGTTGCAAATCATTTTTTTCAGATACTGAAGAATGAGGTAAAACAGAAGATGAAACAGAAAAACCTCCCGTGCTTACAGCCGTAACATTCAGGTTTACTTCAAAAGTACCTGCTTCATTTACATCGGCGGGAGTGATTAAAAAATGCTGAACATCACCACCCTGCATTTGAATGTTTTGTGGTGTAAGGTTGGATACCTCAAGCGGTATAACTTCCTGAAAATCACCTAATCCGGAGACAACCACCTGCACGGTTGTTTGTTCTCCTCTTTGCAGCGCCAGTTTTTTGGCAGAAAGGTCGAGCCTGATGACTTGGGTTTGCTCTTCCAGCGCAAATTCCCCTTCAGTAAGTTCCAGTGTTGCAGGGCCTGAAATATCTTCCGGCGGTTTAAAAAAAATTTCGCGGGGCGATTCAGCAAGAATTTGTGCTTCCGAATCATTTATTTTCAGATCCGATGTAGTGAAATCGCCATCAAAAATGCCGGTAATGCGCTCGGGTTCGCCCGACCTCAGATAACCCGGCACCCGAAAGTTCTGCCTGTCAGAAATTACAGGTACGGCACTTTTAACAGGATGCGCACTTAATGGAAGGGATACATCAGCAAGTATTTCTCCTGCCTGGTTTTTCAGTGAAAGAACAAAGGAGTTGTTTCCCGGAATGTCAGGAATTTCCCAATTGCCGCTTTGGTTCTTTACCGGATTTTTTTTCTTGTCCTCACTCTCTTGTGGTTTTTTCTTGTCCTCAATATCTACAACATACCCGTTCAGAACGTTTCGGTTTTTTGTTTTTTGCCTTTCATTTTTGCCTTTCGGATTTGTTAAAATCGTTCCTGATATTATATCGCTTGAACGTGATTCAGCGGGAAGTATGACTGTCACCTTCCCACTGGGAGTTGTGAATTCAACGGTTCGTAGCCCGTTATTTTCAGTCTTTTTTGCTGGTTCTACCTGTTGTGAAAAGGAAGTCACTGAAAAAAACAGAGTCATTATTAGAAATGACAGAATTACTTTTGCAAAGAGTGTCCCGGTTTTCATTTTTTTGATTTTTTTGGTTTTCCCCATTCAATTTACAACAATAATGACTGAAAATCAAAAAATTAACGAATTTTTTGTATGACGGGTTTTGGGGGTTGTTTTTTTGTGTTTTTACAAACACTTAACGCGCTGTTTTATTTAAGTGCCTTTTTTGTAACCAGAATAAAATCGCGGTGTGCTTTTATCAGATTAATGGCATGCAGCAGCATGTTTTTGGTTTCGGAAATGGTATTGAAGAACAACACCGAATTCCGGGTATTTACTGCTCTTGCCTTAATGCGTCTAATCTGCGAAATTTCCATTTCTTCAAGCAGAACCAGCAGGTTGTCGCGCTGTTTGATTAAATCCGGCATCTGGCTGAATTTATTTTGTTTGATGAGATCCACGGCAAAGCCAAAGAAATTATTGATTTCTTTCTTCAGGTTTTGCATTTCCTCCATTTGAGGTTCGTTGAATGGTTTATGGTTGTTGTCCAGATGCTGGTAAAGTGGTTCTACCAAAAAGTTCAGCGAGTGGGCCAGTTCACGCTGGTAATCCACTACCTGTACATAAAAATGTCCTGAATCGACGTATTCCTCAATTTTCGAGATGGTGCTCAGCACTTTATTCTTCTGTTTTTTCGATTTTTTATTCAGGTTGTCTTTCAGCTTCAGCGATTCTTTCAGTAGCGAGCGTTCTTCTTTGAGGAAATTCTCGATGCTTTCGGAATAAATTTTATCGGCCAGTAAAATGGATTTTATCACCTGTTTCCGGCATTTTTCCATCACCTTATCGGTCTCATCTTTTTCGGTAATGGTTTCATCTTCTTCAGTTAAATCAATCTGACTGCGTTTTTTAAACAGCAAATGTGTGCGGATGACCATAAATACGGCTATGGCAACAAAAACAAAAATCATCATCATGCCGCTAACAGATATAACCCAGGCTACAATGGCAGCTACCGAAAAAGCGATGATTGCGGTTAAAAACCAACCTCCGATTACAGCAAAAACCCCGGAGATACGGTAAACCGCACTTTCGCGGCCCCATGCCCGGTCCGACAGCGAAGTACCCATGGCCACCATAAAAGTTACATAGGTGGTTGAAAGCGGCAGTTTGAGCGATGTGCCTATGGCAATTAAAACGCTGGCCACCAAAAGGTTTACCGATGCCCTTATTTTGTCGAATGCCGGAGCGTCGGGATTGGCCTGGTCGCCTCTTTCAGGTTGGGTAAATCTGGAATTTATTTTTTCAATCAATGCATCCGGAAAAATCTTTTCGATGTTTTTATGCAGCCAGGAAGAATTTCTGACGATGACTCTTGCAATCATGTTTGAATTAAAGCGCTCTGTGCCCTCGGTTTGCCTCGATAAGTCAACCGAAGTATTCACCACCGATTGTGCTTTTTTCGAAAAAATGAGGGTAATGATCATGATAAGCCCGGCAATGAGGAGCATGAATGTGGGTGTGCTCACCTTTCCTGCCAGCATTTCCATTGTAAAAACATCGGGGGCAACACCGCCCGAAGCTGCCCATGCTTTAAACGAGCTGAATCCGGCCAGCGGAACTCCAATGAAGTTAACAAGGTCGTTTCCGGCAAAGGCCATGGCCAGGGCAAAGGTGCCAATCAGCACAGTGAGTTTCAATACTTTTACATTGAAAATCCATTTTAACAGCTGTATGAATATCACCCATGCGAAAAAACTGTAGAGAAGCAAAACTGCGGTGTGGGACATTACCCACTCGCTTAATTTTTGTCCGTTTTGAACACGGATTTCTGCAAAAGCCGACCCGTCAATCCCTTTTATCAGTATAAAATAGGTAATGGCCGTTATGGCAAATCCCCCAAACAGCGAACCGAAGTATTTCATGTTTCTCCGGTAGTTGAAGGTGAAAATCAGGCGGGTAATGTACTGAACCAGCGCCCCAACGGTGAAGGCAATGAGCACCGACAGTAAAATACCGGTGATAATGGCCAGCGCTTTTTCCGAATTGATGTAGTTGGATAATTCGCCGAGCGAACCACCCAGGTTTTTGATTTTTACTACCGAAACGGCCACTGCCGAACCGAGCAGCTCAAATACAATGGACACCGTGGTGGAGGTAGGCATACCAAAAGTGTTGAACATGTCGAGCAGAATAACGTCCGTTATCATCACCGCCAGAAAAATGACGATGATTTCGGAAAAAACAAACATGTCGGGGTGAAAAATGCCTTTTCGGGCTACCTCCATCATGCCGCTCGAAAAGGTTGCGCCAATGAGCACACCCAGCCCGGCCATCAAAAAAATGAGCCATTTGGGAGCAGCCTTCGAACCAAAGGCGGAATTCAGAAAATTAACGGCATCGTTACTTACACCAACAACTAAATCGGAAATAGCAAGTGCGAAGAGGACTACAACAATGATAAGGTAAATATTTTCCATTATCTATTTTTTAACAGGCGGCAAATATAGCTGCGAATTAACTGCTTATCGCTGACTAAAATATTAAAAAAACATTAACTATCCATCAAATTTTTATTAATGCTTTTAACAAAAATGATGGTGCGTTGAAAAATAAATGAACTTGCACCCTAATTATTAATGAATTAATGAGATATGTTGGTTTTAGGTTCGCATATTTTATTACTTTGAAGTTTAAAATTATCTGATTTATGAAAACATATTCATCCAGACAACTCACCATTTACATTTCGTTGCTACTCACCTCGCTGGCAACCCTGTTGCTGGTTTTCACCTGGTGGTTTTCGCCCGGAATACTGGTGTTGCTGGTATTTATCGCTGTATTTTTTATGGCCGCCTATTTTTACGTGATGTTTGTTATTAACAAATACATTTCCGATAAAATACGCCCGGTGTACAAAACCATTAAGGATTTGCCGCTGAGCGGGAAAAAGCTGGCCGAAAAATCGTCCGATTCCACCAACCTGCTTTCCAATGTAAAATTCGAGGTTGAAGAGTGGGCCAAGGCCCAGATGAAGGAAATTGAAAGGCTGAAGGAACTGGAGCGCTACCGGAAAGAGTTTGTGGGCAACGTGTCGCACGAGCTGAAAACCCCGATTTTCAATATTCAGGGGTATATACTCACGTTAATAGAAGGAGGACTCGACGACCCGAAAATCAACTTGCTTTACCTGAAACGCACTGAAAAAAGCATCGATCGCATGGTTTCCATTGTGGAAGATTTGGAATCGATTACCAAGCTGGAATCGGGAGAACTGAAGCTGAACATGGTGAAATTCGACATTGTGAAAACGGTGAAGGATGTTTTTGAGATGGAGCACTGGCAGGCAAAAGAGAGGAGTATTTCGCTGGAAATTGTAAATCCCCCTCCGAAACCGGTATTTGTGAAAGCCGACCGGAACCGGATTCTCGAAGTACTCACCAACCTGATTGTGAACGGAATTAAATACGGAAAAAAAGAGGGTTACGTTCAGGTGTCATTTCACGATATGGACGACAACCTGATGGTAGAGGTTTCCGACAACGGCATCGGGATTGAGAAAAAACACCTTTCCCGTGTTTTTGAACGTTTCTACCGGGCCGATAAATCGCGTTCGCGCGAGCAGGGTGGTACAGGGCTGGGACTTTCCATTGTGAAACATATCATTGAAGCGCATAATCAATCCATTCATGTGCGAAGCGTGGTCGATCAGGGCACAACTTTTAACTTTACACTTGAAAAAGCCAAATAATAACAATAACTTTGTATCATTCGTTATTTAAGAACTTTAATGGTTCTGTAATAAATATCTTTTACCTTTGTTGTTTTGTAATAAATTATTCCGATGAGCGAAAACAAATTCAAAATTCTGCTGGTTGACGACGAGATTGATATTCTGGAATTTATCAGCTACAACCTTGAGAAAGAAGGCTATGTTGTTTATACCGCCCAAAATGGAGTGGAAGCCATTGAGGTGGCTGAAAAAAAGCAGCCCCACCTTATTATTCTTGATGTGATGATGCCCGAGATGGACGGCATTGCGGCCTGTGAGGAAATCAGGAAAATTCCGTCGCTGAGCAACACCCTTATTGCCTTTCTTACTGCCCGGGGCGAAGACTATTCGCAGATAGCAGGTTTTGAGGCGGGCGCCGACGATTACATTGCCAAGCCGGTAAGGCCCAAGGTGCTCATTAGCCGGGTGAAAGCGTTGCTTAAACGTACCGGCGAAACTGTTGCCGCTCCGGTTACTTATGCAGGAGATGCAACCACCGTTTCGGTCGGAAACCTGGTGATTGACAAGGAGAGGTACCTCATCCGGATGGATGGTAACGAGATGGTTTTGCCGCGCAAAGAATTTGAATTGTTGTCGCTGCTGGTTTCAAAACCCGGAAAGGTTTTTACCCGGGAGGAAATTTACAGCACCGTGTGGGGCGAAAATGTGGTTGTAGGCGACCGTACCATCGATGTGCACATTCGTAAACTGCGCGAAAAAATTGGCAACGACCATATTAAAACACTGAAAGGGATTGGCTACAAGTACGTTGAATAGTTCAAACGAAATATATCACCAGGTATAAAACAGTGAATCCCAGTGCATAACCGGCCTCCAGGTGCCAAAGTTTGTTTTTTCCCAGAATAAGCCGGGCTGTGCCGGCAAGCCCCGAAGCAACAAATACCGCTGCAATGGCCCACACGGGGTTGGTGCCGGTACGGAACGAAAGCGCCAGCAACGTTCCTGTCAGACCTCCCAGCGCTGCCATGTGGCTGCTTATTTTCCATTTCAGTGAAAGAACCAGCAACCCCACAATGACCAAAACCGAGGCAATCAGAAAAATTTTGAAAATGGGATAGGCGTTTATCCGGTTCAGCATCATATATCCCAGGTAGTAGGTTACCGAGCAAAATACCAGGGGTAGTGCGCGCCGGGTTCCTGTTTCAAAACCCGGTTTAAAATTTGGATTAATGGCCACCAGGGCCATGGCCAGCAGCGGTAAAATGCCGGTGGTAAACAATACAATCATCAACACAAAACGCTTTGCTTCCCAGCTTAAAAATGAAAAATAAAACCCCGATTGAAACAAAATAAGAAAACCCAGCGTGGGTATTATGGCCGGGTGGAGGATGAATGAAATGATTTGGGCTGCTTTTTTTGCCATGCTAAAGTTTCTTGCGAAGCCGGGCTACCGGAATATTCAGCTGTTCGCGGTATTTTGCTACTGTCCGGCGGGCAATGTTATAGGACTTTTCTTTTAAAATTTTTGTCAGTTTTTCGTCGGTTAGCGGTTTGCTTTTATCTTCATTGTCGATACAGTCGTGAAGTATTTTTTTGATTTCCCGTGTCGAAACCTCTTCGCCGTCCTCTTTTTGCATGCCTTCCGAGAAGAAATATTTCAGCGGGTAAATGCCAAAGTGGGTTTGAATGTATTTGCTGTTCGATACCCTTGAAATGGTGGAAATATCGAGGTTTGTTCTTTCGGCTATGTCCTTCAGTATCATCGGCTTCAGTTTGGTTTCGTCGCCCTCTTTAAAATATTCTTTCTGAAAGTTGATGATTTCCGACATGGTGAGCAGCAGGGTATGGTTTCGTTGCCTGATGGCGTCGATAAACCATTTGGCCGATTCCACTTTTTGTTTTACAAAAACAAGGGCATCCTTATGGTTTTTATTTTTCTGTTTGTTTTGATTGACCAGGGCATGCAGCATACCGAGGTAGGTATCGTTTATTTTCAGGTCGGGCACATTTTGCTGGTTGAGCGAAAGGTTCAGCTCCCCGTCCACATTGTCGAGCATAAAATCGGGAATAATGTGCTGGTTCGACTTGTTCATCGGATTGCTGTACGAGCTTCCCGGCTTTGGGTTCAGTTTAAGCACTTTCCCGATTCCCTCCTTCAGCTCTTCGTCGGTAAGGTTCAGCTTTTTCTTTATTTTTTCGTAATGTTTCCGGGTAAATTCTTCAAAGTGGTCTTTTATGATGGTATGTGCCAGTTCGTGGTTATTTCCTTTTTTCCTGTTAAGCTGCAGCAGCAAACATTCTCTCAAATTACGGGCGCCAACTCCCGGCGGGTCGAACCGCTGCACAGTGCGCAAAATTTCAGTAAGCTTTTCTTCGGAAACCTCCATGTTCATGTTAAAGGCCAAATCGTCGCTAATGGAGAGCAAATCGCGTCTGAGGTACCCGTCGTCGTCGATGTTGCCAATGATGTATTCGGCCAGTTTTTTGTCTTGTTCCGAAAGGTTCACCATGCCCAGCTGGTCGTAAAGGCTTTCGTGGAACGAAATGCCCACTGAGAAGGGAATATCGATGTACTTATCGTCTTTTGAATAGTTGTTTGCGTTGGTTTTATAGGTAGGAATTTCGTCGTCGTCGGGCAGGTAGTCGTCAACCGTAAATTCGTCGTTGTCAACGTCGTCGCCTGGTTCGTTTTCGTTGTTTTCGTTGGAATCCTGGCTTTCGGGGTTATCCGACTCCAGCTCCAGCACCGGGTTTTCCTCCAGTTCTTTTTTTATTCGTTGTTCCAGTTGAATGGTAGGGATTTCCAAAAGCTTAATCACCTGAATTTGCTGAGGTGACAGCTTTTGCAGCAGTTTTTGTTGTAATGTGAGTTTCTGCTCCATTTCCCTCTTTTAAGTTTGTAAATTTACAATTTTTTCAATGGAGTTCAACTGCGGAGCATCAGAATTCTGCATTTTTCGGTGTTCGTGGAAAAGCAATCACGTCGCGGATGTTTCCCATGCCCGTAACAAACTGCACAAAACGTTCAAATCCCAGTCCGAATCCGCTGTGTACCACACTTCCAAACCGGCGGGTATCGAGGTACCACCACATTTCCTCAGCCGGAATATCCATCTCCTTCATTCGGGTTTCCAGTTTTTCGAGCACTTCCTCGCGTTGCGAGCCGCCAATAATTTCACCTATTTGCGGAAACAGCACATCCATGGCGCGAACGGTATTACCGTCGTCGTTTTGCTTCATGTAAAAAGCCTTTATTTCGCGCGGGTAATCGGTAAGAATCACCGGACATTTGAAATGCTTTTCAACCAGGTAGCGCTCGTGCTCGCTTTGCAGGTCAACGCCCCAGTCAACCGGAAACTGAAATTTATTCTTTTTGTAAGGTTTTGAGTTTTTCAGAATATCGATGGCCTCGGTGTAGGTGAGCCTGATAAATTCGCTGTTCAGTACAAATTCCAGTTTTTCCACCAAATCCATGGAGCGCTGGTCCTGCGGTTTGTTTTTCTCTTCCTGTTTCAGGCGGTCGGCCAGAAATTTCAGATCGTCGCTGCAGTTTTCCAGTGCATATTTAATAAGGTATTTCAGGAACTCTTCGGCCAGGTCCATGTTGTCTTTCAAATCGTAGAAAGCCATTTCCGGTTCAATCATCCAGAATTCGGCCAGGTGACGTGTGGTGTTCGAGTTTTCGGCGCGGAAGGTAGGCCCGAAGGTATAAATTTCGCCCAGAGCGAGTGCACCCAGTTCGCCCTCGAGCTGACCCGATACGGTAAGGTTGGTGGGCCGTCCGAAAAAGTCTCTGCTGTAATCGGGTTTTCCCTCTTCGGTGAGGGGTGGTTTAACCGCATCGAGTGTGGTTACCCTGAACATTTGCCCGGCGCCTTCGGCATCGCTGGCGGTAACAATGGGAGTATGGAGGTAGTAAAATCCTTTTTCGTTAAAGTATTTGTGAATGGCAAATGCCATAGAGTGCCTGATACGGAAAACAGCCCCAAAGGTATTGGTGCGGAAACGCAGGTGGGCATTTTCGCGTAAAAACTCAAGCGTATGTTTTTTGGGTTGAATCGGGTATTTATCGGGATCGGCTTTCCCCAGCAATTCTATTTTTTCGGCCAGCAGTTCCACGTTTTGTCCGCTTCCCTGCGATTCGGCCAGTATTCCTTCCACCGAAAGGGCAGCCCCGGTGTTTATTTCGCGAAGCAGTTGTTCGTCAAATTTGGCTGCATCGGCAACCACCTGCAGGTTGTGGATGGTCGATCCGTCATTCAGGGCAATAAAGTTTACATTTTTACTTCCCCTCCGGGTTCTTACCCATCCTTTTGCCAGGATTCCTGCACCGGGTTTTCCTGTGGCTAAAATTTCCTTTATTTTTAATCTCTTCATAATTCAACTGCTTTGTTTGCGTTGCTGTGATAAGGGTTACAAAAGTAAATTTTTATAGTGATTTTCAGCCCTGTGGTCTTTAATTTTTCATTTTTTGAAGAAAAGGTAAAATGCAAAAAGCCATCCGCGCAAATACGAATGGCTTTTGCCAAGTTGATTGATTTATTTTCAGGTTTAAAACTCCGTAAAACCGACGGAGCCGTCACCTTTGCAATTTATCTTTCGAGTGTTCCCGGCACAGGTACTTCGGCTTTTTCAATGTAGCCAATGTCGCCCATAATGTAAGTTGTGGGGCCCAGTTTCATGTCGGCGTTCATCATTTCGTCGAAAGTAACCTCTTTGCCGGTGTATGCCGATACCCGTCCCATAATGGCTGCCAGGTTCGACTCGGCGGTTGCTTCTGCTTCGTTAAACGGAATGTTCTGACGGATACAGGTTACCAGGTTAATGTGCTCCTGAACGTAAGGACTGGTTTCAGAACCTTCGGCCTGGAACAGCTGGTTTCCTGCTGCATCAACAATCTGGTTTTTTCCACCGGCAGTGGTAGCCATGGCTTTTGTACCGTGGAAAGTTTCGTAAACTCCGTTTGCGCAGCCGTTAATCTGGCGGCACATGCTGTGCACCTGACGTCCGTCTTCGTAAATAAAGTCAACGCTGAAATTATCGTACTGGTCGCCGGTAACCCTGCGCTGCCGTGAACCAAAACCAACCGCTTTCACGGGGTGACCTCCGAGGAACCAATTGGCTACGTCGATATTGTGAACGTGTTGTTCAACAATGTGGTCGCCCGAGAGCCAGCACCAGTTCACCCAGTCGCGAATCATCCATTCCATTTCGCTCCAGCTCGGGTTGTTGTCGCGGTGCCACAATTTTCCGCCGTTCCAGTAAACATTGGCCGAAACAATATGGCCGATGCCATTGTTGTTGATTTCTTTCCAGAGGTTTACATAGTTGTGCTGGTGACGGCGCTGCGTACCAGTAACCACTTTAAGCCCTTGTGAATCAGCCATTTTAGATGCGGTTATAATCTGGCGGATTCCGGCAGAGTCAACGGCCAGTGGTTTTTCCATAAATACATGTTTGCGTGCCTTTACGGCAGCTTCGAAATGTTCGGGCCTGAATTTTGGCGGAGTAGCTAAAATAACCACATCAACACCTGCATCGATTACCTTTTCGAAATTGTCGAAACCCACAAAACAGTTTTCATCGGGCACTTCAATGCCTTTTTCGTTTTTCAGTTTTTCCTGAAGGCTGTCAACACGGTCTTGAAAAACATCGCCAAGAGCAACAACGGTTAGGTTGGGCCCTGCATTAAGGAAGTCCATGGCTGCACCGGAACCACGTCCGCCGCATCCAATAATACCTGCTTTTAAAACAGGTCCGTCGGGAGCTGTGTCGAGCATAGGCGGAAGGTTATACTCCCTGCTTTTAAAATCGAAAATGCCCGATGCGCCCGATGTTCCTCCACCTCCTGCACACGATGACAAAGTTCCTACTCCCATGGCGCCGGCGGCTCCCACTGCGGCAGCTCCGGCTAAAAATTTACGTCTTGAAACATTATTACTACTCATAACTCGATGATTTTAGTTGAATTTAGGACTCTAAATTAATTATTTTTTCCAGTATTCTCGTCAAATTCACAAACAACTCTGAATCCAACATAATTACAGTCGGACAGCCACCAGGTACTTTTTGGCATTTGCGGGTCGGTGCGCATCCAGTCTTCGGAGCGGGTATAGTCGCGCGAGGCGCTACGTACTTCGCCTACCGAACTCCTGAAGGCCCCTCCCTTAATCACACGCTCCTGGCCGGTTGGCGGGCCTTTCGGGTCAACAGTGCCGTCGGGAAGGTTTTCAAAAGCATCTTCTGCATACCAGTCGGAGCAATACTCCATCACATTTCCCAGCATATTTTTCAGTCCCAACGGGTTGGGTTCCACCGCATCGGGTTCTTCTGTTCTTCCGCGGCTGTTTTCGGCATAAATCACATACTGGTTAATCAGGTCGCTGCTTTTGCCAAACAGCCTTCCGAATAAACCTTTTTGGGAAAAATCTCTGGGTTGACCTTCAAAGAAGTAAGGTGTTTCGGTTCCGGCCCTGGCGGCATATTCCCATTCGGCCTCGGTAGGCAGGCGGTATTTTTTTCCGGTAACCTGCGATAACCACTGGCAATAGGTTTCAGCAGCCTGGTAAGTCATGGTAATGGCCGGCCGTGTTCCCATGCCCCAGTTTTGGTCGGGCTGGCCGTAGGGAGGTGTGGGACCGGAGATGGCATCTACATCAGCTTCGGTGCGTGCACCCTCGGTATCGGTCGAGCGGCCTTCGGCAGCTGTGGCGTCGTAAAAAGCCAGAAATTCGTTCCAGGTTACTTCAATTTCCGCCATAAAGAACGGACTTATGTTTACCTCTTTTTGCGGCCCTTCATCAGGGTTACGCATCTGTTCATTTTCGGGACTTCCTATTTTAAACGAACCTCCCGGAATGGCTTTCATGTTGAATGAAACAGTGGAATTGGGAATGGTTTCGGTGAAATCCTCCAAAGCCGTCACTTGTGCAGCTTCGGTAAAAACTTCCAGATTTTCATCTCTGCTCATGCCAAAATCAACATTGGCCGCATGAATGGCATTGGGGTCGTAATGGCCCACATTCAGGTGGCAGTTGATGCAGCGTAAATCGTCTTCATTCTGGCTGTAGTAAAGGTGGGCATCCTGGCCTTCCTTGCTCAGGGTGAGCGGAAATAAATTCCGGTGGCAATGCAGGCACGACTCTTTAAATACATGGTGCTGCGCGTATTCCAGTGTCGATTTCAGTTCCCAGTTGTAGTCGGCGCTGTCTTTAAACACCAGCCCGTAAACATCGCGTATGGCGGCAATCATTTTTTCCTTCAGGTATCCTTCTCCTTTTGGCGGAAGGTGGCAATCCACACACCTGGCCTGAAACCCCGACGGGTTGTCGTAATGTGTGGAAAGTTTCCACGAATCGAAAACATGCGGGTGAACATGGCAAATTTCACACGATTCGTTGGTGGAAGTATATTCCATAAGTTTATGGGTATAAATGGTAAAAAGAAGGCCCGCAGCAAAACCTATAAAAAGGACGAGGAGCAATCTTTTGCGCAGATATTTAAAAAATTTCTTCAACATTTTCAATGGTTTATTCTACGAAAAGGATTATATCTTCAAAATAAAGCCCAAAAATAATAATTTATAAAAGGATTGACGGCCATTTTTTCTTCATAAGCCTTATTTAGAAACAATCAAAGTTTTTTCCGTAAATCCTCTGCAAACAAGTCATTCGCTATAATATCAGACGATTTTGGATGGCAGGTTACCTATTTGTGCAGGCATTTGTTTTGCTGTTGTACAGCAGTTTTTCGGGGCCGTGACAAAAAGTTTTGCAAATTTTGCAGATATAACTACTAAGCATGGGATTCAAATCGATAACATTAAAATTCCCCACAGGGTATTCCGAACAGCAGCTCCGGAACCGGATTGGCAAAATGCTGCGCATCCGGAATTTTTCGTTTCAGGTGGAACACAAAAGTCTGGATGCCCGAAACAAGCCGAAGGTTTCGTGGCAAATAAGGGTGGGAGTGAGCTCGTCTGAAATTAAAGGAGGAGAACCGTCGCAGCAAAAAACATTGGAAATTCCGTTTAAAAAGCGGTCGTTTCCGGTGGCTGTTGTGGGGAGCGGACCGGCTGGTTTTTTTGCAGCGCTGGTGTTGCAAAAAGCCGGGTTTCAGGTTACTTTAATCGAACGGGGCTCGGAAGTGAAAACCCGCAGCCGGGCGGTTTCCCATTTCGAGCGCACCGGTTTTTTCGACCCGAAAAACAACTATTCCTTTGGCGAAGGGGGTGCCGGCACGTTTTCCGACGGAAAACTCACTTCGCGCTCCAAACACATTTCACAGGAGAAACAGTTTATCATTTCAAACTACATAAAAGCCGGGGCGCCGGAAGAAATTGCGTACCTGGCACACCCGCACCTGGGAACCGACAACCTGCGGAAAATAGTGAAAAACCTCCGCCTGCACTTTGAAGACCTGGGCGGGCAGGTGCTGTTCGAGACGATGATGGAAGACATCACGTTGAAAAACGCAAAAGTTACCGAAGTGGTCACTTCACGGGGTATTTTGCCGGTGGGCGCGCTATTTATCGCCCCCGGTCATTCGGCTTTCGAAACCTACCGGATGCTGATGCGGCGCGGAGTTCCCTTCCGAACTAAAAATTTTGCCATTGGCAGCCGTATGGAACACCGGCAGGAAATTATCAACCTGGCCCAGTGGGGACGCGAAAAACTGCCGGGTTTGAAAGCGGCTGAATACCGGTTAACCTCGCCCGCCGACGGCAGTCATCCGGTTTTCTCCTTTTGCATGTGCCCCGGCGGAACTGTGGTGCCCGCTGCGGCGTATCCCGAAACCAACATTGTAAACGGCATGAGCTACTACCGCCGCAACGGGCAATTTGCCAACGCCGCCTGCGTGGCAGGCATCCATCCCGATGAACTGGCCGGAAAAACGGTTTCACCTTTGGAAGCGCTGGAATGGGTAGAGGAAATGGAAAAAGTATTTTACCGGCATACCGGAAATTATCGCGCACCGGCCTGCAGCATTGCCGGGTTTTTAAAAAATCAGAACCAGCAATCTTCGTTTGAAAGCAGCTACCCGCTGGGTTTGGTGGCAGCGCCGCTTTGGGAGTTGCTGCCGGAAACGGTGGTAAAATCGATGCAGGCAGGCCTGACTGATTTTATTCGGAAAATAAAAGGATTTGAAACCGGGAATTTGCTGGGACTGGAAAGTAAAACCTCCTCGCCGGTGCAGGTTTTACGACAGCCAAACGGGCGCTGCGAAGGTTTTGAAAACCTTTTTATGGTGGGAGAGGGAAGCGGTTACGCCGGCGGAATTATTTCGAGCGGGGCCGATGGGATAAAGGCGGCGGTGGGGTTTTCTCTGAAACAGTAGTTGTATAGGTAAAACTTCTTATTTTTGAAAATCAAATTTTAATGCGATGAAGAGAATTGTTCATATTACTTTTGCTTTCCTCCTGATAATGTCTGTATCGGAAATGGCCGTTGCCCAATTCTCCTGGCCTAACGGTGCCAAAGCAGCGGTTGTTTTTACTTACGACGATGCGCTGGACGGGCACCTCGATGTGGCTGTTCCGCAACTGGATGAATTTGGTTTCAAGGGAACGTTTTACTGCACCGGCAATTCCCAAAGTTTATACAACCGGCTGGAAGAGTGGCGCGAAACAGCACAAAACGGCCACGAACTGGGTAATCATACCCTTTTTCACCCCTGCGACGGCAGCAAAGCCAGCTGGGTAAAACCGGAATACGATTTGAACAATTATACCGTCGATCAACTGCTGGAGGAGTTGAAAGCCGCCAACATTTTGCTGAAAGCCATCGACGGAAAGGAGCAGCGCACCTTTGCCTACACCTGCAGCGATATTACGGCTAGCGGCGAAGACTTTACCGGCCGGATGCCATCGCTTTTTACGGCGGCACGGCGCGACGGTCCGGTTCCCGAAAGAATGAAAGGATACGACATTTTTCAGGCCACCAGCCGGATGGTGAACGGGAACAGCGCCGAAGAGCTGATTGCTTTTGTGGAGGAGGCCAAAGCCAAAGGCACCATTGCGGTTTTCATGTTTCACAGTGTGGGCGGCGGGTATTTGAACGTGGGTGCTGACGAGCACCGTGCATTGCTGAAATACCTGGATAAACACCGCGATGAATTTTTTTCCGGCACTTTTTTGGAGGTCATGAAATACATCAGTGAAAACCTTTAGGCTGGCTGCTGGCTGGTTATGATTGTGTTCATTTTCCGGTTGGCACTTTTATTTCACAAAAACTGTAAAGCAGTTTGACAACAATTCACTATTTTAGCCATCTCAAGATAAAATTCAATTAAAATCTATATTTCATGAAAAGAAGAAATTTTATTAGAAACGCTGCTGCCAGCGGGATTGCAGTGACAGGACTGGGTAGCGTTATGAGCGCAGCCGCATCAGAATCAGTTATGTCGAACGAAGCCAAATTCAAGTTAAAGTATGCCCCACATTTCGGCATGTTTAAAAACAGTGCAGGTGATGATTTGATCGATCAGTTAAAATTTATGGCCGATCAGGGTTTTACAGCTTTTGAAGATAATGGACTGCTTGGGCGTGATACAGCAACCCAGACAAAAATTGGTGAAACGCTGGACAGGCTTGGAATGACGATGGGCGTATTTGTCGTTCCCAAAGGAGGGAATATGGCCAATACACTTGCTGCCGGTAAAAAAGAACACCTCGACATTTTTCTGGATGGTTGTCGCAAATCTGTTGAAGCAGCCAAGCGAGTAAATGCCAAATGGATGACTGTGGTTCCGGGTGCATTTGAGCGGAGATTGCCCATCGGGATACAGGATGCCAATGTTATTGAAGCATTACGCCGCGGAGCCGAAATTCTTGAACCTCACGGACTTACTATGGTATTGGAACCGCTTTCGGATTCGCCGGATTTATATTTGCAGACATCAGATCAGACCTACATGATTTGTAAGGGGGTTAACAGCCCGGCCTGTAAAATCCTTTTCGATATTTACCACCTGCAAAAAACCGAAGGGCACCTGATTCATAACATCGGTCTTACATGGGATGAAATCGCCTATTTCCAGTTGGGTGATAACCCGGGAAGAAATGAACCCACAACCGGTGAAATCAATTACAAAAACGTGTTTAAATTCATTTATGAAAAAGGTTTTAAAGGGGTTGTAGGGATGGAACACGGAAACTCCGAACCTGGCATAGAAGGAGAAAGGAAATTAATTAAAGCTTACCGCGAAGTAGATTCGTTTGAAGTATAGATTGTTAAGTTATTGATTTTAATATCTTTCTCTGTATTTTATGTAATCTCCTTTTTTTCAGCTCTTTTGGTTTTATATAGTGGAAAAGTGCAAGGTAAATGATGTAAGGGAGTAGTATATTTAAAACAAGCAAAGACAGAAATTGCCCCCCGGATGAAAACAGAATAACAAGCGCCAACCATACGGTATAAACCACTATGGTTTTAAAGAGCGCTTTTATTCTTACTGTTTGTATTGTTCTTAATTCTTTTTTCTCTTTGCTGAATACGATAAGCGTGAATCCGGCAATGAACGATAAGAGAATGATTTCATCTGCAAAACCATTTTTCTGAAATTCAAAAATATGGATTTCTCTTACTGAATGGAAAACAAAAAATCCTTCCCGGGAAACATCAACTCCATATATCAAATGGAGACCAGCTATACCTGCTGCGGCAATAACGAGTACAATGCCTGCAATTTTAAACTTATGGGAAAAGACAGCTTTCATGTTTATTCAGAAACAATAAAAAAAAGAGGAAAAAGGACTGATTTGCCTTTTCCCCCGGAATTGTTAAGGATTTCCTTAAGGACATTTTCTATATTTTCAGGAATTATTGCCTGCATTGTCATTCATTTTATATTTTTGCCTTCCTGATAAACAAAAGTACAGGTTCTTTAAGTGGTGGAATTACCAAACTGTAAATTCAATATCCAAATCGTAAAAAGTTGAGTTTACTCGCGCGTGTGAGAACCTGTTGCCGCAAAAATTGGTATTAGAAACAGGAATTGAGACGTTAACGGAATGAAACAGAAATGGTAGAGGACCTTATTGCATATACGCCTATGTATGTTACCTTTTTCTGGGCAGTAGTCTTGTTGCTGTCGAATAGGGAAAAGAACCGGGCCAGGTTTTTCCTTGGCGTATTTATGTCGGCTGCATTTTTGGTTTATATGTCTCATGCCGTTTTCTTCAAAAAAGATATTTCGACATACCAGCATATTGACTCCATCTACATTTTTGCCATGCTTTCGGTTTACCCGCTTTATTACTGGTACATAAAACTGCTTACCATTGAAGCGGAATTACGACGCTATAACCTGAGGATGCTTTTGCCTGCTATTATTTTGGCTTTTAGTTCCTTCGTGCTTTACCGGTTAATGACAGAAGAAGAAAGGATCATTTTTATAGATCGCTTTTTAATTCACGGCGATTTGAAAATGCCTGATGGAGCAGTTATGCAAATACAAAAGTGGGTTGTTCTTACTTCAAGGTTAGTATTTGCCATACAGGTGCTTTTCTTTTTGGTTTACGGCAGGAAACTGGTAATACGGTACAACAAGCGGATTGCAAACTTCTATTCCAACCTGGAGAGTAAAACCATTGTATGGGTTAAATTTCTGCTGTACTCATTTGTTGCCACATCTGCCATGAGCATAATTTTTAATTTCATTGGCAGAGGGGTTTTTATGGAGTCGACTTTCCTTTTACTCATTCCTTCCTTCATTTTCAGTTTGCTTTTGTTTTTAATCGGCTTGCAGGGATATATGCAAAATCATACCGTGATTGACCTTGAGCGCGACGAAGGCGGAAGTCATTCCGAAGGGCATAAAAAATACAACAGCGAGCAGTTGCACGAAAAATTAGTAGAGTTGTTTGCCAGGCAGCATATTTACCGGCAACCCGAGCTTAAAATTACCGAAGTGTCTCAATTTCTGGCAACCAACCGTTCGTATGTGTCGTCGCTCATAAATACCGAATTTTCATGCTCGTTTAGCGAGTTTGTAAATGGCTACCGGATAATTGAAGCCAAAAAGTTGCTGGCCTACAGTTCAAACGAGCACTATTCCCTCAATTACATTTCCGAAACGGTTGGGTTTGGTTCGGTAGGTACATTTATTCGGGTTTTCAGGGAATCGGAGGGAGTTACACCGGGGAAATACCGCGAAGAAATAAAGAAGAGGGAACAATGGTAACCTGCGATTTGCGAGGCATCACACCTTTTTTGAATGCATAAAAATTTTCTGGTAAATGAGGCCCGAATGCAGAATTGTTTTACATTTATTGATATTTTTGGAACATTTCCCGGACCGGGGAATAAACCATTTGCAAAATAAGTTGTTCAGTTTTTCAGAAATTCATTATGGTTGAAAGAAATATAAGGAAAATATTGATTCCGGTGGATTTTAAAGAACCCTCGGAAAAAGCTGTTCGTTATGCCGGCAAAATGGCTGAAAGGTTGAAATCACAACTGGTTTTGCTTTACGTTATCGACACGCCGGGCATTCTTGCGCAGTTTTTTTCGTCGGGCGATCATCTGGTAAAAGTTACCGGCGAAGCCAAAGAGAAGTTGTTTAAGCTGGCAAAATCGGTTAAAAAGGATATTCCCGGCATAAAAACCGAAACCCGGGTTGAACGCGGCAAACCCTATCAAAAAATTCTGGAAGTAGCCAAAGAAACCGGCGCAAACCTGATTTTGCTCGGAGAAAACCATCAGTGCGGCAACCCCGAAGACGAACTGGGCACAACGGTGTACCACGTTACCCTGAAGTCGAGGGTTCCGGTGCTCACTGTAAAAGGAGATACCAGCAGAATGAAAGACAACATTGTGGTTCCGCTCGACCTGACCAAGGAAACGCGCGAAAAGCTGGCAGCGGCCCTGTTTTACGGGCTGGAGTACGGCGCTAAAGTACATTTGGTGAGCGCCTTGGTGGGAGGAATCGCAAAAAAAGAGAGCCGCATTTATAGAAAATTGAATGACGCGCGGGAAACGCTGGAAAAGAACGGAGTGGAGTGTGAAATGAAACTTTTCGATCGGTCCGATGTCCCGCCATTCAGCAGAGTGCTGGAGTATGCAGAGAAGGTGGATGCAGGAATGATTCTGCTGATGACCCACCAGGAGGGGTACACTTACGATAATTACATTGGCGCCTTTGCTCACCACATCATGAATTTGTCGAAAATCCCCGTACTAAGCATTACCTCGGTATCGAACAATTTGGATTTCTCTCCGTTTTTTAAAGCCATTGTCGATCCCATAGGAGTTTTTACCAAAAAACAGGAATGAGTTAAAAACTAAAAGAAACCGATATTGATGCTGATTATACTTGTTGTTTTTCTGATTGTGTCTTTGGGGTTATTTTTTCTTCCGGGCGGGTTGAAAAAGCAAAAAGCGTTGTTTCTGGCCCTGGTCCAGCTGGGAGCATTTATCTGGTTTGCAGCGCGTATTCAGGAGATTACCAGCGTTGATTCGCAACATCTTTTTATCGAATGGATTCCCCGTCTGGGGTTAAACCTCGACTTTATTCTCGATGGATTGAGTATGGTTTTTGCCCTGTTGGTAACGGGCATAGGCACACTGGTTTTCTTGTATGCCAGAGATTATATGAAAAGCTATGCGGGAACCGACAAGTTTTTCTTTTATCTGATGATGTTCAGCGGGGCCATGCTGGGCCTGGTTTTGTCGGCCAACCTCATTCAGTTGTTTATTTTCTGGGAACTCACCAGCTTTTTGTCGTTCTTTTTAATCAGTTTTTTTCATGAAAAGGAATCGGCCCGGAAAGCAGCTTTTCAATCGCTATACATCACAGGATTTGGCGGGTTAAGCATGCTGGCCGGCATTGTGCTTTTGGGCAGTGTAATTGACAGTTATTCGCTCACCGACTGGGTTGCCAATGCCGAAATGATCAGGGAAAGCCATTTGTATTTGCCCGGATTGCTGCTTATTCTGGTGGGGGTTTTTACCAAATCGGCACAGTTTCCGTTTCATTTCTGGCTTCCGGGCGCCATGCAGGCACCGGCGCCTGTGAGTTCTTACCTGCATTCGGCCACCATGGTTAAAGCCGGCGTTTTTCTGCTGGCCCGCCTGAGCCCTGTACTGGGGGGAACGCCCGAGTGGATCTATATCATTTCACTCATTGGCGTGCTTACCATGCTTACAGGTTCCTATTTTGCCGTAACCCAAACCGATTTGAAGGGAATTCTCGCCTACACCACCATCAACGCGCTGGGCGTTCTGGTTCTGCTGCTCGGCATCGATACCAAAGAGTCAATAAAGGCAGCCATGTTGTTTTTGTTTATCCATGCCTTTTACAAAGCCACGCTGTTCATGGTGGCCGGCCTCATCGAGAAGAAAACCGGCACACGGGAACTGTCGCGGCTGGGTGGTTTGATTAAATACATGCCTTTCACCTTCATTATTTCATTGCTGGCCTTGCTTTCCATGGCCGGGCTGCCTCCTTTGCTTGGCTTTTTGGGCAAAGAACTGATTTACGAAGCCAAGGTGCAGTCGCCCGGAATTGCTTCGCTGGTACTGGTGCTGGGGGTAACTTCCAATATATTTATGGTAGCTGTATCTCTGTTTTTTGTCCGGAAAGTGTTCCTCGGAAAACCCAATTCGTATAAGAAACAACCCGATGAAAAAGGACTTGCATTTTTAATCGGGCCCGGAATACTTGCGCTGCTCAGTTTGTTTCTGGGTTTGTTTCCCGGAAATCTGGGGAATGCCATTATTAAACCCGCACTGAGTGTGGTTTATGCCGAAGCCGTTGATGTAAAACTCGTTCTCTGGCACGGGTTCAACAAGGTTTTCTTTTTAAGCCTGCTTACCATTGTGCTTGGTGTGCTTTTGTTCTGGGGTATGTTAAAACGGAAACAACTGCTCGAAACCTGGCGAAAAGTGAACGGTGTAATTTTCTCCATTGAGCTTGACCAGGTTTTTGCCTGGGTAATGGATAAGTTTGTGGTCGTTTCAAAATTGAAAACAAAAGCAGTACAGCATGGATATCACCGCTATTATATTCTTACCATTTTTGTGGTCACAACCCTGCTGCTATGGTTTCAGGTTTTTGTCACCCGGTCGTGGGATTTTGGAATTCCGTTCACACTCAAACCCTTCTACATGTCGGGACTGGGAGTGGTTATTATTCTGGCAGCCATTGCCAGTACAGTGTCACGATCGCGAATAGTAACCATTATTGCCATGGGTGTGGCCGGCTATGGTATTTCGCTCATTTTTCTGTACTACAGTGCCATCGATTTGGCCATTACCCAGATTTTGGTTGAAACCCTTACCATTGTAATGTTTATGGCCATTTTGCAGCGGCTTCCGCAGTTTGCAGTGCTTTCGCCACGAAGCACCCGGCTGCGCGACCTACTCATTGCCATTAGTTTTGGCGGTGTAATGATGGTGCTGGCACTCAAGGCTGCTAACGTAAATTTAAGTCCTTCCATTTCACATTTCTTTATTGAAAACAGTTATGCCAGGGCTTTTGGCGAAAATGTGGTGAATGTAATTCTGGTTGACTTCAGGGCGCTCGATACGCTGGGTGAAGTTACCGTTTTAACTATCGCTGCAGCCGGCGTGTATGTGTTGTTGTCAACGAAAAGTAAAAAACTATGAATTCGGTAATTCTTCAAATAGCGGCTAAATACCTCAGGTGGTTGCTCCTGGTGTTTGCAGTGCTGGCACTTTTCAGGGGGCATAATTACCCGGGAGGCGGTTTCATTGGCGGGCTTATGGCAGGGCTGGCCATCGTTTACAAAGGTTTTGCCTACAATGCTTTTCAGGTTAAAGAGCAAATGCAGAACCGCCCCGAGCTTTATATTGGTGGGGGGTTGTTTGCTATTTTGCTGAGCTTTGTCCCTTCGGTTTTAAAAGGTGAAACACTGATGACAGGAATGTGGTTTAAAATACCAACTCCGGTGGGTGAGGGAATAAAGTTGGGAACACCGTTTTTATTCGATGTAGGGGTGTTTTTCGTGGTTATAGGGGTTACCCTTATGTTTGTTTTTTCATTAACAAAAAAGCAGTAATGGAAATAGTATTGGCAATAGTAGTTGGAGTTTTATATACCGTGGGTGTTTACCTGATGCTCCGGCGAAGTATTCTGAAATTTATTATCGGATTGATTTTTATGAGTAATGCCACCAACCTCCTGGTATTTCTTTCGGCAGGGCTTGTGCCCGGCAGTCCGGCCTTTGTGAAAGGAGAAGAAACCGCAGCCGGAGTTATGGCCGATCCCCTTCCCCAGGCTTTGGTACTAACCGCCATTGTGATAGGTCTGGGTATAGTTGTGTTTACATTAGCGCTGAAATATAAATTTTTTGAACTAACGGGAACTGACGATTTGGATCAGCTTAAAAAAACCGATTACTGATGATTACGTTTGTTGCATTACCCATTTTGATACCTTTTGCGCTGATTATCAGCCTGCTTGTTTTCCGGTCGGATAAACTGGCCCACCGGGTTGGTATTTTCGGTTCGGGCCTGTTGATACTACTTTCAGTTTATCTGTTTGTTCTGGTGCAGCAGCATGGTGTGGTTGCTTTGCAAATGGGCGGCTGGGAAGCACCCTTCGGCATCACGCTGGTTGTTGATTACCTGAGCGCCCTCATGCTGGTTGTTTCTTCTCTCATCATTTTTCCCATTGCCGTGTATGCGCTGCGGTTTTTACCGGGGGAAATCAGTCCAAACCGGTTTTTTGTTTTCTTTTTCGGCCTGACAATGGGAATGAACGGCGCCTTTGTTACCGGCGATGTTTTCAATCTGTTTGTTTGGTTCGAGGTAATGCTGATGTCGTCTTTTGTTCTCATCACCATGGGCCGCAAAAAAGAGCAACTGGAAGGCGGAATTAAGTATTTGGCACTTAACCTCATAGGGTCCATGTTTTTTCTGGCCGGAGTGGGGTTGTTATATGGCATAACAGGTACGCTGAACATGGCACACCTGGCCACCATTTTAAGAGACAACGATCAGGCTTTTCTGGTAAATACAGCCACTACCCTGTTTTTTATGGCTTTTGGAATTAAAGCGGCTGTTTTTCCGCTCTATTTCTGGTTGCCAGCTTCGTACCATACTCCCAACATTACCATTACTTCGTTGTTTGCAGGCCTGCTTACCAAAGTGGGTGTTTATACATTTATCCGTTTTTTCACCCTCTTCTTTGTGCAGGATCAGCAGTTTTGGCACCAGCTTTTACTGGTAGTTGCAGGGTTTACCATGGTGGCTGGGGGGATGGCCGCTGCCGCACACTACGAAACCCGGCGGATTCTTTCCTATCACATCATCAGCCAGATTGGGTATATGATTATGGGATTGGGAATTTTCACCCCGCTGGCCATTGCCGGGGCCATATTTTTTACTATGCACAACATGCTGGCCAAAACCAACACATTCCTTGTTTCGGGAATGATTAACAAAGCCCGCGGAACTTTTGAACTGAGAGATATTGGCGGTTTGGCCAAACAAAGTCCACTCATGGCAGTGCTGTTTATTATTCCTGCCTTTGCTCTGGCCGGTGTTCCGCCCATTTCAGGCTTTTTTGCCAAATTCATTCTTATAAAAGCCGGCATCGAAAACGGAAACTACGTAATTACCGCAGTAGCGGTTCTTACCGGAATGCTTACTCTCTATTCCATGATAAAAATATGGAACGAGGCTTTTATGAAACCTCAACCCGAAAATGAATATGTCGGAAAGCCATTTCAGAAATTGCGGTTTACCGAGTATTTTCCTTCGTTGTTCCTGGGCGCAATCAGCATTTTGATGGGGATTTTTGCCTATTATGTTTTCGGTTTTACGATGGAAGCAGGCACCCAGCTGATTGATCCGTCCCTTTATATTGAAACCGTTTTAAAAGGATTAAGATGAAAGTGATAAAAAAGGCTTATTACATTCTGGAGTTCATCGTGTTTTACATGGTAAAACTGGTGCAGGCCAACTTGTACATTGCCTGGGATATTTTAACCCCGAAAATGCACACCAAACCGGCTTTTATGGAAATCCCGGTAACGCTTAAATCCAATGCCGGACTGTTGCTTTACAGCAATCTGCTGTCAATGACTCCCGGTTCGCTGAGCATGGACATCACTGAAGACAAAAAAACAATTCTGGTGCATGTTCTGTATTATTCAACCGACGATATTATGCTGAAAGATTTTATGAATATTCAGGAAAAAATTAAACGCATAACCGAATAGATATGGAAAGTACCGTACCAACCATTGTTTTGCTTATTGCATTTTCGCTGTTGCTTGCGTCGCTGGTTTTGGCATTTGCACGGCTGCTGCGGGGCCCATCGATAAACGACCGCATTGCAGCCATGGACCTGATTGCCTCGGTGGTAATGGGGTTTGTGCTGGTTTACAGCGTCATGATAAACAAGTCAATCTACTTTGATATCCCGGTTATCATTTCGCTCATTTCATTTATTGGAACAGTGGCCGTTTCAACCTATTTAAAGCATCGCTATGGATAAAATTATCATTTCAATATTTATACTTTCCGGTTCGTTTTTTATGCTGGTGGCAGCTATCGGTCTCATACGATTTAAAGACCTATACAGCAGGCTTCATGCCGGTACAAAAGCACCTTCATTCGGTATTTTTTTAATTGTGCTGGGAGTAAGCATCTTTTTCAATTCTCCGGTGGTGTATTTAAAAGGACTGTTTATCGTCCTGTTTGTTTACCTCACTGCTCCGCTGGCGGCACACGCCATTGTGAAATCATATAAAGAGCGGGAAAAGGTGGAACAAAAACCGGTCGAGGATCAGGAAGATCCGATAGATGCAAATTGATTTTACTTCAGTTTTTTAGAAACAGCAGGCAGCAGAAGAAATTGTCTGTTGAAGTTGTAATATTTCTTAAGTACGAATGACCAATTAATCAAATTTTGGAAAGGGAATTTTTACACATAATACAAGAGAACCAGGGCATCATTTACAAGGTTTGTAATATGTATTGCGATACCGGGGAAGATCGGAATGATCTTTTTCAGGAGATTGTTGCGCAGTTGTGGAAATCGTATCCTTCGTTCAGAAAAGAATCGAAGGTAACTACCTGGATGTACCGGGTGGGTTTGAATACAGCCATAACAACCTTCAAAAAAAGCAAACGAAGACCTGACCAGAACCGGTTGACATACGAGAATTTTCAGATTGCCGATGAAAACCATGAGGCCGAAACCGAAGAGAACATTAAACTCCTTCACCGCGCTGTTGACCAACTCACCGGCATCGAAAAATCGATAATCCTGTTGTTTCTCGAAAATAAAAAGTATGAGGAAATTGCCGAAATTACCGGCATTACACAAAATTATGTGCGTGTGAAAATGAACAGGATAAAGAAGAAACTGAAGAAATTGATGGATGAGGAGGAATAGGGAGATATGGATTTAAAAGATTTAAAAAAGACCTGGGACAAGCTTGCTCCTGACAAGGAACTGGATGAGGAGCAAATTATGGGGTTGCTGCGTAAACGGACAGGAAATTTGATTGACCGGATAGATCGAAACATTCGGATTGCTCTGGTAGTGCTGTTTGTTTTTATTGTAGTATCCATTCTAGATGATTTTGTATTTGCTCCAATTTTGATTAAGAATATGAACCTTGAAATTCCTAAATGGTTATTGTATTTAAATATTATTACCTATATTTTTATTCTTTCAACCTATATATATTTTGCCGTTTTATATTTTAGAGTAAAAAATTGTTGTGATATTTTATATAATTTGAGAGAAATCTTAATAAAATATATTGCTATATTATTGATCTATAAAAGGTTATTTTATTTTGCTATCGTAATAATTCTTATTACAATATTTATTAACTTTTTAACGGGTATATATTTAGGAAAATCATCAGAATTTAATGAAATTGAATTAGTTATAAATTACAGGCAAGTATTTTTTAAAATTTTCTTTATTCTAATTGTCTTTATTGGTGTAATAATAGGATTCTTTATTTTTTTTCAAAAAGGTTTTAATCGTTATTACGGAGATTATAATGAAAAATTAAGGATAGTTTTGAAAGAACTAGACTCTTTAATAAAAAATTAGGCAGTAAATATTTAAACTGCCTAATTTTTCAAAAATCGAATTACCTAATCTTCATCTTTTTCAAGTAATTCTGTAATTTTTTTTCCAACCCATACCCCAAACACATACATTAAACCACCACCTTTTACTTTTCTCATTTCTTCGATAGAAAGTACTTCATAACCTTTGCTTGAGTTAAATTCATTGTTTGTATTCATAACATTTAATTTTATATTTAGCGTTTAAATTTAGTTAATTTTTTTATAAGAATCAAATTGAAATTTTTTTAAATGACACTCATAAAATCTATCTCAGGAATTCGTGGTACTATAGGCGGAAAACCGGGCGAAGGACTTAGTCCGCTGGATGTTGTTAAATTTACTGCCGGTTATGCTGCCTGGGCAAAACAAAATTCCGAAAACGAAAAACTTACCATAGTTGTTGGCCGCGATGCCCGCATTTCGGGCGAAATGGTGAGTTCACTGGTTGTGGCAACTCTGGTGGGTATGGGCTGCAATGTGGTAAACATTGGCCTGGCAACCACACCAACTACCGAAATTGCCGTAACCGAAGAACAGGCCGATGGAGGATTGATTCTCACCGCCAGTCACAACCCTAAGCAGTGGAATGCTCTGAAACTGCTCAATTCAAAAGGTGAATTCCTGAATGCCGAAGAAGGAGCAAAAGTGCTTGGACTGGCCGAATCCGGTGATTTTATTTTTGCTGAAGTGGACGATCTGGGCACGGTATCCGAAAAAGATTACACCACTATTCACATCCAAAAAGTACTTGAATTGAAGCTTGTGGATAAAGCCGCCATTAAAGCTGCCGGTTTTTCTGTGGCTGTAGATGCCGTTAATTCAGTGGGTGGAATTGCCATGCCGGCATTGTTCAGAGCGTTGGGCGTAAGAAATGTGGAGGAAATCAACTGTGAACCCACCGGACATTTTGCCCACACACCCGAACCGCTTCCTGAAAACCTGGTGGAAACTTCGGAAATCATTAAAAAGAGCAATGTAGATGTGGGTTTTGTGGTGGATCCTGATGTGGACCGCCTGGTAATTATCAACGAAGACGGCAGTATGTTCAGCGAAGAATACACGCTGGCCGCAGTAAGCGATTATGTGCTGAGCCAAACGCCCGGTAATACCGTTTCCAATCTTTCCTCGAGCCGGGTACTGCGCGATGTAACGGAAAAACACGGGCAGGAATACACAGCCGCGGCTGTTGGCGAAGTAAACGTGGTGGCCAAAATGAAGGAAACCAACGCGGTAATTGGCGGTGAAGGAAACGGCGGGGTGATTTATCCGGCCAGCCACTTTGGCCGCGATTCACTGGTTGGTGCTGCGCTGTTTTTAACGCACCTGGCCAAAAGCGGAATGAAATGTTCAGAATTGCGAAAAACCTATCCCGACTATTTCATGTCGAAAAATAAAATTGAACTCACACCCGAAATTGATGTGGATAACATTCTGTTGAAAATGAAAGAGAAATATGCACAAGAACAGGTGACGGACATTGACGGGGTGAAAATTGATTTTGCCGATTCCTGGGTGCATTTGCGCAAATCCAATACCGAACCGATTATCCGCATTTATTCCGAAGCAAAAACGCCCGGGGAAGCAGACAACTTAGCTCAAAAAATGATTGAAGAAATCAAATCGTTAATTTAGAAACATTCGCTTAACGTTTTATTTGCTTTAGACGGTTGAAAATTAACTTTTCAATAAGTTTTTGTTATACAGCAAGTTACTGTTGTGTATATTCATTGGTTCGGGTTATCTTTGCCGGGAAAAGCGGAAATGAATGCCGTTAAACAATTGTTTCCCAAAAATTTGAAAGTCATGAAGAAGAAAAAAAATATAGCCATTGTGGCACACGATAACCGAAAAAAAGACATCATTGAATGGGCCGAATACAACTGGAAGGAACTGGTTCCGCACAACCTCATTTGCACCGGCACTACCGGGAAACTGATTGAGGAGGCATTGGATGCCAAATGCCGTGAAGAAAACGTAGTTCCGCCAACCATAACCCGTCTGAAATCGGGCCCTCTGGGGGGCGACCAACAGTTGGGTGCTTTAATTGTGGATGGCGCTATTGACATCCTCATATTTTTCTGGGACCCCATGCAGCCGCAACCCCACGATGTGGATGTTAAAGCGCTGCTTCGTATCACGGTTTTATACAATATTCCAACTGCATCGAACCGGTCAACCGCCGATTTCATTGTGTCTTCCAGCTTGTTTCACGAAAGCTATAAGCCCATTCTAAAAGATTATGAAGGTTACATAAAACGAGATGTTGATTTGGGGTAAACGATAAAAACAGGAATTTTTTCTATTTTTATACTTTTTAGAAATCATCTAAATCTGTATAAAAATGAAAAACAGAAAATTTTCCTTTTTACTTCTTCTTGCCGGAATTTTATTAATCAGCCAGAACCTTTGGTCTCAGCCCTCGGGCGGTCCTTACGGACCAATTCGGCAATACTATGAATTGCCAGATGTCCCGGGTTCCATCTGGTATGTAGCGCCAAACGGCGATGCCGGCGTTTCCGGGTTAACGCTGGATGCTCCCACCACCATCGAGTCGGCCATTGTGCGGGCCGTTTCAGGAGATGCCATTGTGCTGCGCGGCGGAGTTTACCGAACCGGCAATCTCACTTTTAACCAGCGCATTGTAATTCAGCCCTACCAGGATGAACATCCGGTGCTGAAAGGCACCCAGGTGGCTGATAACTGGCAGCAGGCCGGCGAAGGGATGTGGGTAACCCACTGGAAACATCTTTTTCCCGGAAAACCCGAGGCCTGGTGGAACAGGCAACGCAACGAACGGTTTACACCCATGCACCGGTTTAACAACGACGGTATTTTTATCGACGGCGAATACCTGCAATCGGTAGGCAGCAAAGAAGATGTGGACGAAGGAACCTATTTTGTGAATTACGACGATGAAAAAATTTATATCGGCAACGATCCTTCCGGAAAATTCATCGAAATCACTGCTTTCAGAAGGGCCATTGTGCGCCCCAATGCAGAGGTGCGTGGGATAAAACCCGATAAATACGGGCCCGTTATCCGGGGTCTTGAAATCACCCAGTATCCTGACACCATGGTCCATATTGGCGACGATTTTTGGGTTATCGAACAGGATGCCAGCGATTTGGTGGGAACTGTTTTCGAAAACTGCACCTTCTCCAACTGCTTCCGTATCGGTCTTTTTGCCATTAGCGACAGCATGGTGATAAAGAATTGCGAAGTTAGGAATACCAACACCGAAGGACTTTACATAGTTGCCTCAAAAGATGTTTTACTGGAAAAGAACATCATTGCCAACAACAACATCGAACGGTGGACCGGCTTTTTCCCGGCAGCTGTGAAAATTTTCAACCAAACTATCCGAACCAAATGCAACGACAACCTGGTTATCGATCATCCTTACTCCAACGGAATATGGTACGATGTAGGCAACAAGGATGGCATTTTTGTAAACAACTGGATTCAAAATGTGGGCATGCAAAACCAGCCGTTCAACCCCAACAGCATCTGGATTGGACAAAACGGGTTCTTTTTCGAGATTTCCAAAGGAGCGGTGTGCGCCGGAAATGTGTTTGTGGATTGCGACCACAGTATAATGGTGCTGAACAGTTCGGATGTGAAAATTTATCAGAATACATTTATCAACAG
>Ga0334883_1000945_pt1 | contig 46688 bp, 55 predicted proteins | sample GraSluR1_MG_6_FD_207230 | JGI IMG/M metagenome (GOLD analysis project Ga0334883, IMG submission 207230) | Sludge microbial communities from methane-producing bioreactor in Wageningen University, Netherlands - Granular Sludge_09_05-R1 | ecosystem: Engineered > Bioreactor > Anaerobic >...
CAAACTCTCCGTTTGATTCCTGATGTGCTTTTCATATATCTAAACTGTTAGGCTTCGATATACGTCTCAGTGCTGGCTTACTTCTATTTTTCTCTTCTCGGCTCTTATCCGCTGTTACATTATTATTTCACAGCGTTTCTGCGCCACGGATATGATCCGTAAACCTTATCCGTACTTTTGCTTTTCCCTCTATTCAACTGTCATGGTGCGCGCTGCGGTCTTCAAAAATTCAGTCGCGAACGACGTCGTCAGAAGCGCAACAGGAGGTAGTATATGACTCCTCTCGAAATTCGTCAAGCACTTTTTAGGCCATTTTTAAAAGTTTTTTTATTAGGACACACGGCCTCGTGAATCCAACAACTGCCCGCGATTTCAGACTCTCACAACTCAATGCAAACGGCCACTTTCACATTATTACCAGTGAAAGTGGCAAATATTTTTATGAAATTCGTTTTTTTCACGTATAAACGGCGGGGCATTTTATGTTTTTGATTATTGAATACGGCTTACCCGCCAGTAATTTTCTTCAATCCTGCTAGAATATAGTAAGTAAGGGGTGATGGATTTGAAACATCGCGTTATTCTTGCAGACGATCATAAACTCTTTATTGAAGGTATTGCCGGGATGCTTTCTGCTGTTGAAGGGATAGAAATAGCAGGGAAGGCTCATACGGGAAAAGATGCCCTGCAGATGACCCTTGATAAAAAACCTGATCTTGTCGTATTGGATATTACCATGCCGGACATGTACGGGATCGAGGTAACAAGAAAGATCAAGGCTAAGCTTCCTGACGTAAAAATACTTATATTGTCAATGCACCTTGATCTGAGAATGATAATTGAGGTGCTCCAGGCAGGCGCTGATGCCTATACATTAAAAGATTCAGAACCTTCAGAGCTGCTAACGGCCGTAAAAAATGTACTTGCAGGCAAGATGTACCTTAGCTCCAAGGTGATCAAGCTTCTTGTAAGGGATTACATCAGCAAGCACAGCGTACCCCTGTCTTTAGAGCAGTTAAAGGACCTTTCTGCACGGGAACGTCAGGTACTCAGCCTTATCTCGGAATCAAAGAGTATAAAAGAGATCGCCGAGGAACTGCACATAAGCCGCAGCACCGCTGACACGCACAAGGCAAATCTTATGCGCAAACTGGGTTGCGAAAACACAAACGAGCTTATCCGTTTTGCCATGAGGGAGGGTATCGTAGACCTCGATGAATGAAGAAAACCGAAAACAACAAATTCTTGATGCAATATTTTCGAGCATCTTTGATCCCGTAGCAGTTTACAGAGTTGTGAAGGGACGTTCCGACAGGCTTGTTGACCTTGAGTATGAGCGCATAAACGATGCATATCTTAATTATTATCTCATCCGAAAGGGCTTTACCGGAAGAGAGGACGTTATCGGACGCCTATACACGGAAGTCTGGGCAGGTGAGGAAAACAGCGGCTGGGAGGAGTTGATGCTCCGGGTCGCATCTGCTGACTGCGCGAACTTCAACGAATCGACCAACCGTTATGAAAACTCGGGTTATTATGAAGGACAAAGCAGTTTTATCCCGGGTTATTATCAGATGTTCGCATTTTCGCCCATTATTGGACATGTTGTCTCAATATTCCGCGACATGTCCGACCTTCACCTGGCGACCAAAGACCTGAGCATAAAGGAAAAACAACTTATCGAGTCACGGGAAGGGCTTAGAAGGCTCACGACCAGCCTAACTCTTGCCGAAGAAAAAACCAGACGCTCCATTGCGACAACACTGCATGACACTCTGGGCTACTCAATGGTATCGCTGTTTCATTCCATAAAAGAACTGGCGTCTTCAGACCTGAGCGATCAAGAAAAAGAAAAGCGGATTAATAAAATAACGGTGGACATGGAAAAACTGATCGATGATACAAGGACTTTTACTTTCTCAATAAGTCCTCCCCTTTTGTATGAACTCGGCCTCGACGCAGCACTTGCCTCGCGGTGTGAGAGCATCAGGAATACCACTGACATAGACTGTATCTTCCGAACTCACGGAAACGAGAGGAAGATCCCGGAGGACACAAAGGTCCTTCTTTATCAGATGGCCCACGAACTCCTTGTTAACGTAACGAAGCATGCAAATGCAAGTAAAGTACTGGTACAGACGAGATGGGGATCAAAGAAAGTCCAGCTGCTGGTGGAAGATGACGGAATAGGTTTTACCAACGGCACCTTCGAACAAAAAATAAAAGAATTCTCTGGGATGGGACTTTTCAGCATCCGGGAACGACTGAAAACAATGGGCGGCAAGTTCGATATCGTTTCGGTCCAGGGAAAAGGAACGACCGTCAGTATTCTGATCCCTATAGAACAGTCTGACCAACAGCCTGATTAAACATCAAACTCCCCTCATTGTCGCTTTTGCCACTTAAACATAGCGATATCCTTAGATATATTTAATGATTATCCCTGCAAAGAATCATACCCTCCTCGATTCCAGCCTCTCTGCCGTTTCAATATAATGGATCATAGAAATAAAGCAGTTTATGACGGCATAGAGGGAGGAGATCTCATGGAAAAAAACTTCATTGCACCCGCGGTGATAGCCTGCATTGCACTGGTCTCGATCCTGATCACGATGTTTAAAAAGGATAGTTAGAAGAAAGTCATCTCTCCGGATAGAGAATGGAATAAGCCCTGTTTGATAAGAGAATGTAAATAGATAACAGCTGTCTGCCATAGACAGCTGTTATTCTTTTGTACAATGATGTGGGGTCCGGATCAGTTGGGCCTGAAGATAAAGAAGACGGCGCCTACCATGCATAGTGAGGCCCAAAGATAGTTAAGTGTGAGTTTTTCTTTCATTACAAAGAAGGTAAATGCGGCAAAGACACACATGGTAATTACCTCCTGCATGATCTTCAACTGTGGAAGGGTGTATATCTGATGCCCCAGCCTGTTGGCGGGAACCTGGAAACAGTACTCGAAGAAGGCTATCCCCCAGCTTGCGAGTATCGCAAATATCAGGGGTTTTGCGCTCATGTGCTTTAAGTGGCCATACCATGCGTAAGTCATGAAAACATTTGATACAAGGAGAAGCAAAATGGGGGCAAGGCTGCGTGCCAAATCAGGACACCATTCCTTTCTGATTTTGTTCCGGTAGATTATATATCCAAATCATTCAGAATGGTGGCAACAGGAGAGAGCCGGATCATTAATTGTTGAAAGCCCGGCGGTCCATTCCTGCATTATTGATCCAATACTATCCACAACAGCCTGAACCTCCGCAGGATGGGCCTTCTCCCTCTTTATTCCCGCTAAACATCCCCATGAGTACCGCGTAAGCACAGCCGACTCCGCTTTTTACCGTGATCGCAGAGGCAGGGCAATTCATCGAACAGGCTCCACATTCCATGCACATATCTATGTCGCTGATACCGGCTTTGTTATTCTCTAAGGTGAAGAGTTGATATTTTGCATTACGGACGTTAATATATACTTCATATAGATGTTTGTCAATTTAATTAATTTCCCATAAGGATGCTACAATTCTGACAGAGTTAAAGACAATAATGAAAAATGAGATCTGAACACATGGGAGGGTCTGCAATGGAAAACGGGAAAAATAAAGTAATGCTCAACTGTACCGGCAAGCCAAAGGTCGCTTTTGTATGCGTGCATAACTCATGCAGAAGTCAGATAGCGGAAGCTCTCGGGAAAAAACTGGCCTCGGACGTATTTGAAAGCTACTCCGGCGGCACAGAACTAAAGGACAGGATCAATCAGGACGCGGTCCGGCTCATGAAGAGCATCCACGGCATAGATATGGAAAAAGACCAGTTTTCAAAACTTATCTTTGACATCCCGGACCCTGACGTTGTGATCAAGATGGGCTGCAATGTGACATGTCCGCCTATCGAAGGCGCGTACGAAGAAGACTGGGGGCTTGACGATCCAACGGGAAAAGAGGATGAATTCTTCATCGAGTTAATAAACAGGATAGAAAGCAAGATATTGGAATTAAAAGAAAAAATTACCTGCAAAAAATAGAGAAAGGGCAGGGAAAATTGATTCCCGGTCAAACTATTTTTACAAATGACATTTGAGCCTCAGCACTTGGTGTCGAAATAAATACGCTCTTTCCCTGCGTCAGATGAAATCTTTTCTATAAAGGAAATAAAATCCAAAAATTTTCCCCTGTTAAGGGAATAATGGGTCCATTTCCCTTCTTTTCTTGGAACTACCAGACCTGATCTGCAAAGGATCTTCATATGATGAGAAAGAGTGGGCTGAGTAAGGCTGAAAGCCTCAAGTATGGTACAGGCACAGAGCTCGCCGCACGAAAGCATATCTACTATCCTTATTCTGTTTGGATCAGATAAAGCCTTAAAAAGCAAGGATCGTTCGGTATGATCATTCATTCTTCCGTCTCCCCCTGTGAGTATATTCGCACTTGTCAATATTATACCGACAACGGAGAGAAATGGTTACTGTTATTTAATAATTGCATCACAAACAGGTCGGATCTTCTTATCCTGTTATGAACAGGGATCAATCTTTTCTGCATTATCATATATTTGCTTTATCTCTTCTTTACCGCCCATCTTTGAAAGCAGCAGTGCGATAATTATTATCCCCGGGATATCAACAAGAAGTCTTGTGAGAGCAAACGCAGAACCAAGTGACTCAAATTCAAAGAGGACCATCGGGATCTTTGTAGTTGACCATGCTCCTATAAAGATCATTACGTTAGAAAAGCTTACTCCCTTTTTCATGAATACAGCTGAGACAGGGAACGCGGCATAGAGCGGACCTGCTGCCGCAGAGCCAATGAACAGGGAAAGCAGGACCCCTTTAAGCCCCGAACCCTCTCCCATATACCTGATCATGCTTTCCCTGGGGACCCATACATCAAGAAGTCCCAGAAGCACAAAAACCGGCGGGATAATGAAGAGCATTTCGACAAATGATCGTGCAGAAATTGAGAGCGCCTTAATTCCAATGCCCCTGTTAAAGACGGTCAACAGGCCGACACATACAAGTACAACAAGAAAACTTCTGTATCTTTTGATCAAATTGACCACGTCAGCCGGCCACCTTTCCAATGACATAGGCGACGAAGAAAGAAAAGAGGAAGGCCATAAAATTCCTCAGGAGGGTCATCTTCCTCCCAAAGTACTTTATTTCAACAGGTATTGTTACAACTCCTACCATCATCAGGGTCGAAATAAAAGCGCCGATCTGCATGTATCCTGCGCCTGCCTGGAGAATAAGCGCAGCCGTAGGGAAAGCTACAAAACCGGGTATAAGCGTTATCGAGCCGACCGTTGCTGCAAGGATCACACCGACCCAGCCTGAACCTTTCCCAATAAGCCTTGATATAGTTTGCGGGTCCAGCACCGCAAGCATGACACCAACAAACAAGATGACCACCAAAAATTGCGGAAGTATGTTGTCAAAAGCCTTCCATCCTTTTTTCAGAGCCATGCGGGTCTTTTTTCTGTCTTTGAAAAAAGAGAGCAGGAGCAACACTATCGTTATCCCGTAAAGAAGATAAGAATCCAAAAACACACCTCCGTCGTGCAAACTTGAGTGTATATGATAGCTATAAATCTTATTTTCAGGAAGCTATCATGCCAAAGATCATTCCCGCAACTGTCGACAGGGCTACCACAAGCGCTACGTAAGTTGCTGTTTTTTTAGGCCCTAGGATACTGTTTATGACAAGCATGCTCGGCAATGACAGAGCCGGACCCGCAAGAAGGAGTGCCAAAGCCGGGCCTTTGCCCATCCCTGCTCCGATAAGGCCCTGCAATATTGGCACCTCTGTCAGCGTAGCAAAGTACATAAACGCTCCTGAGATCGAAGCAAAAAAGTTCGCTCCGGCAGAATTGCCTCCTACCAGCATCGCTACATACCGGCTCGGGATAAGGGCCTCGTGTCCGGGGCGGCCGAGAAGGAACCCTGCGACCAGGACTCCGCCAAACAGCAGGGGTACCACCTGCAGCGCGTATCCCCATGTTGAGCTGAACCATTCCCCTCTCTCCTCTTTGTTGAACCACGTGAGAGAAGTGAGCACTGTTACAGCCAGGCCTGCTCCGGCCAGTATCCACTTCATGCTGTATATCATTTCCCAGAAGGAATTCGGCGTCTTCGGGGCGGCCCAGTTTGCAAAAACAAGAAATACCACCATGCCTGCCATATATGTAACTGTCTTCCAAAGAGGCCTTCCGCTCTCCTCTTCCGGGAACTGAGCAAATTCTTCCTGCCTGGCCGCTTCTTCTTTTCCAAATATGGCAGCCATCAGGAGCCCTATTACAACACTAAAGATAACAGCACCTATTGCTCTGGCTATTCCCAGTTCAAGCCCCAGTACACGGGCGGTAAGTACTATCGCAAGGACATTTATTGCAGGCCCGGAGTATAAAAATGCGGTCGCAGGACCAAGTCCCGCACCTCTTTTGTAGATACCCGCAAAGAGAGGGAGGACTGTGCATGAGCAGACGGCAAGGACAGTGCCTGAAACAGAGGCCACGGAGTAGGCTATCCATTTTTCAGCCCTCGCACCAAGATATTTCATTACGGATTGCTGGCTTATGAAGACCGAAATGGCACCCGCAATGAAGAATGCCGGGATAAGGCATAGAAGCACGTGCTCCCTTGCGTAATCGGACATCATTGCTATTGATTCAGTCAGCCCGGCAGCTACACGCTCATTTCCCTCCGGGAGGAAGTAGAAAACCAGGAAAAACCCTGCTATCCATAAAAATTTTTTACGATCACTCATAACCGGTCAACTCCGTCTCTCAATTTTATGTGGCATTTATTGCACATATTAGTTTTAAGAAATTCCCCGCAAGTGCGGGGATTCTCAAATTTATAAACTTCATGCCTCTATTGCTGATCTATGCCGGCACCGCCGGCATTAATTTAGCCTCAGAGGCTGCAGCCGCCTGACTCTTCGCAGCCTGATCCTTCCACAGGGCTCGCCTTCATAAGGATCTCCTTTAACTTTTCATATGCAGGAAGGTGTCCGGCAAGGACGACCTTACCCTCAATGGCAAGCGCCGGAGTGATCATTACACCAAAGTCCATTATTTTCGCAACTTCAGTAACTTTTTCGATTTCGAGTTCAAGTCCCAGCTCTTTTGCAGCCTGATCTGTGAGTTCTGCAAGCTTCTTGCATTTCGGGCATCCTGTTCCAAGTATCTGTACCTTCATCATATTTTCCTCCCAAAATATCTATTTCCCGCAGCATCCCATTACGAACACTCTTTCGGGATCGTTTCCTTCAACTACCTTTTCAATGCAGGAAAGCATCGACGGAAGACAGCGTATCCTCAGGCTGTAATAGACCTTCAGCCCTTCCTTCCGATCCTCCAATATCCCCAGGTTCTTCATAAGGGCAAGGTGTTTGCTTATCGTTGTTCTGTCAAAATGAAACATTTCGGCAATGTCACATACGCACATCTCAGAATCAGCAAGAGCTTCCACGACAGCAAGGCGGACAGGGTGGGCAATGCCTTTAAGTATCGCAACTTTCTGATCCAGAATTGTATTTTTGTCGGCCATCGTTCTATTCACCCCTATCTATGTGGCAATTTTACCACATATAATAAAAGAGTCAACCGTTCAAATCACCGCTCGTAAATTTCTGGGTCTTTTATGTTCCTTCAGCTTACATGATCAACGATCATGTTTTGTTCTCATCACCCGGAACAACATGAATTTTTATTATTTTTGCCTTCAAAGAAAGAATCCAAATTTTCAGGCAGGACATAATCCACGCAGCAGCACTCTTCCTTTGGTGCGAAAACTGCACTGAGAATTGAAGATGCCAGCATCTCTTTGGGAGGAACTTCATAATCCTCACCATCGTACTGAAAGACCCTGCATTCAACATCAGTTCCGCTTATGTCACTGCAGCACCCGCAGCTGTTTTCTGCTACCGATTCGCATATATCCATCCCGTTGACACGTATGGTTGGAGAAGAGAGAAAGCGGAATTCTTCTGCCATTTCCTTGGATGATATTTCCATTTTCTTAAATTCGACCTCATATCCGGCACACGAAAGAGCCGGGTTGATTTCTTTCAGTACCCCTTCAAGCACGACATCTGTTCCTATGCACCTGTCACAGGTCTTTAGGTCAAGGTAAAGATATTCGACCAGGACCTTTTTACTGTTGCATGAACAGCAGCCTTCATCCTTTACAGCATTACATCCGGCCATTTTGTTTCCCCCTGTCTTGTTGGCGAAGCTAGTATAAATTCAACATATCCGATAATCAAATATAAAGTACATATTGACATATGTCAATCTAAATACCCCTGTCTATCGTAAAAACTACGTATTTGACAAAGAGTGACCAATTATATCTTGACAAAGAAAAATGCTCGTGATAGATTATATTGGCACTCAGCAAGAGAGAGTGCTAACAATAATAAATATACAATAAAAGGAGTTGTTGATCATGGTTGGACTGGTACCTTTCAACAGAAGGAACAGGGATCTCGCAACAAAGACCGGGCTGGAGGACTTTTACAACGTGCTTGATGACTTTTTTTCAAGCGACTGGCCTATGAAGCGCACTCTGGCATACGACACATTCAAAGTCGATGTTCAGGACAGCGGAAACGAGTATCTTATCGAAGCCGAAATGCCGGGCCTCAGCAAGGAAGACATCAAGCTCGGACTGGATGACGGAAAGCTCACGATCTCGGTTACAAAGAACGAGAGCACGGAGGAAAAAGACAAGAATTACATCCACAGGGAAAGACGTTCTGTGTCTATGAGCAGGACCATACATCTGGCTGATGCTGACGCATCCGGGATAAAAGCCAAACTGAGCGACGGGCTTCTGAAGATAACCGTCCCTAAGGAAGAAAAATCAAGCGCAACGATCGATATCGATGTTGAATAGAATTGCCGTATCTGTTAAGTAAGCCTCAAAACAAAATAGACAGAAGCAACAAGGCATCACCAAGGAAACGGCACCAAAAAGGGTCTGTGGAAGTTTCCACAGACCCTTGATATTTCTGGAGCCGGCGAGAGGACTCGAACCCCCGACCTGCTGATTACAAGTCAGCTGCTCTACCAACTGAGCTACACCGGCGAACATACCATTCCGTTCCTGTTATAGAACGCCGAAAAGCATTTTACATTATTATAAATTTTCGTCAAGTATCAGAGATATTATTCTCTCACTATATGTTTTGATTTTCCCTCGAACCTCGGGAGAGTACCGGGTTCTGCCACAGTAAGCGGAACATGGATCCCGAGCGCACTGTGGATAGATTTTTTGCCCTTTTCCAACAGCATTTCCGCTATTTCCTGCATACTGTCTGTGGATCTTTCACAGGAGATGCTCATCTGCTGAAACCCCTCTACTTCCCAGACCTTTATCTGATAGTTTGCAGTCAGCCCGGGCACTCTGCAGAGAGCCCTTTCGATGACCGAAGGAAATACGTTGACTCCATGGATAATTATCATATCGTCTGAACGTCCTTTGACCCTCTCGATCCTGGTGCTCCTGTCGCCGCACTTGCACACGCCCGGCATTATGCTCGTCAGGTCACGTGTACGGTAGCGGACTATCGGAAAAGCTTCCTTCTTCAGGGATGTGATGACCAGCTCTCCCTCTTCGCCGGGGGCAAGCGGCTGAAGTGTCTCAGGATCGATTATCTCGAAAATGAAACCTTCGTCAAAAAGATGGATCCCGTTCCTTTCAAGACATTCCATTCCAACACCCGGTCCCATTGCTTCCGAAAGTCCGTAGCTGTCTATCGCGGGGATCCCAAGCGTATCCTGGATCTTGGTCCTAAGTCCTTCCGACCATGCTTCCGCACCGAAAATCCCCAGACGGAGGCTGTATCTTGCTTTCTCTTCGTTTGAGAAAGTATCCCAGACCTCACAAAGCTTTACAGCATAGGAGGGGGTACAGGTAAAGACGGTCGTTCCAAGGTCACGCATCAGTTTGAACTGACGCTCGGTAAAACCGCCGCTAGCCGGAATGACCGTGACTCCCATGTCTTCAGCTGCATCGTGGAACCCCTGGCTCCCTGTAAATAGTCCGTATCCTGTCGATATCTGCAATATGTCCTTCGATGTCAGTGTGGCACGTTTGAATGCAGTCTTCATGGCTTTCTTCCACCAGAAGATATCATTTGCGGTGTATCCTACAACGGTCGGATTCCCGGTAGTTCCGGATGTGGCATGAAAGCGAACCAGATCATCCTTGTCACATCCAAGCCATCCAAGCGGATAATGGGCCTGGAGATCCTGCTTTGTTGTAAAGGGAAGTTTTTCGATATCCTTCGGCGACCTTATGTCTGACGGATTGATACCGGCATCCTTCATTTTATCTGCATATGGATGGTTCCGCTCCCAGAGCCTGCTCAATACTGCCTGAAGTTCTGTCGTCTTACCTGATGCTGTCTCACTGTGTACCATAATAATTCCTCCCGGTTCATACTCTGAATTACAAAATAAAAAAAGACGGGATCCGGAAAACCCGGACCCCGTCCTCACGTCTTGATCAGATGTTCAGCGCACAGCGACCGGACACCGATCCCGCGAGTCGGGATCCGTGCATGGATAAGAGTACACTGCAACAGAAAGGTCTATATGTCTTTTTATTTCAACAAGCTTCTTTTTCATGTCCGGTGCCTCCTTCGCTCGTGCGACATTGCGCGTAAGTTTAAATAATATTTCAGAGATTGTCAAGCCCAAAAAGAGTTACTATTTTACCGCTTTTCTTTGCTAAATTTTGACCCCATGCGGCTCTTTGTGCCTTTTTATGCGTACAGCCTTGCCCTCCGACCGGGGAACTGTGTCAGGTTCGGCAATATTGACCTCAATATTTACGCCCAGGCTGTCTTTCAGGCGTTTTTTTGTCTCGTTCCTGATATGTTCAACTTCAGCAGGATCACTCTCCGGAGCACGTTCGCATGTGATCTCGATCTCATCCATTCCGTCCTTTTTCCAGACATCTATTATGAAATTGGGAGTAAGGTCCTTGACCCTGCAAAGAGCTGCTTCTACCTGCGAGGGGAATACATTGACACCCCTGACTATAAGCATGTCGTCCGTCCTTCCGCCTATCCTGTCGATGCGGACGCTTGGGTCACCGCAGGGGCACGGTCCGGGAAGTATTCTCGTGCGGTCCCTCGTACGGTAACGAATTATGGGGTAGGCTTCCTTCTTGATCGAGGTCAGTACAAGTTCTCCCTCTTCGCCGTCTTCCATGTTTTTCAGCGTATCAGGATGTATTATCTCGGGCAGGAAGGCCTCGTCATTGACATGCAGGCCGCTCTGGTGGATACACTCCATTGCAACTCCCGGGCCCATAGCTTCGCTCAGTCCGTATATGTCGAGAGCTTTTATCCCCAGTTTTTCTTCGAGGCGTTTTCTCAGGCCTTCGGACCACGGCTCCGCGCCCAGTATCCCTATCTTCAGCTTTGTACCCCCGTTTGAGAAACGGTTAGGATCAATGTCGTCCCATACCTCCGATATGCGGAGTGCGTATGAAGGTGTACATGCCAGTGCTGTAACGCCCAGCTCCTTTATCATCCTTACCTGCTTTTCAGTGGCGCCCCCCGAGGCAGGAATGACAGCCAGACCGCGGCGCTCTCCCGCATAGTGCATGCCGAGTCCTCCTGTGAACAGACCATATCCATAAGAGACCTGCAGTGTATCCCATTCGTCCAGTCCTGCCAGGCCAAGACACCAGGCTCCGGACTCGCTCCACATCTTTATGTCATTCTGTGTGTAGCAGACTACTGTCGGATTGCCTGTAGTCCCGGAGGTGGCATGAAAACGGACTACATGTTTTCTGTCAACGTTGAGCCAGCCAAGAGGATAGTGCTTCTGCAGGTCCTGTTTCGTTGTGTAAGGAAGCAGCTGCATGTCACGCGCTGTCTTTATGTGCTCCGGCTTGACACCGTATTCCTTCATCTTCTGCGCATAGGGATGGTCCCTTTCCACCATCTTTTCCAGTGTGTAGCGGATCCTCGATATTTTTGTCTCGACATTTCTTATTACAAGTTTCATTGTTATTCCTCCTCGTGATCTATGTGAATTTTTAATAATTCCTCTCTTTTTCGATGCATAAGTGCACAAAAAAACAGGGCCCGCATTTTTTGCGGGTCCTGCTTCAACGGCGATTTACGCAACGATACTCTTTTTCGGTATTTTGATCCCGATCAAGCAGTCCGAGCGCAGATCCCGTGAAGGGGACCCGCGCCGATAAAGGAGAACTGCGTAACATTGCCACAAGCTGTGCTGCTGTAATTGATATGTGTCATGTCCCAGTGCCTCCTCTCGACTTCAGTTCGTTGTTTTTAAGATGTTGGGGGTAATTCTATTCACCTTTTGAATAATTGTCAACCCAGTTGTCTGATTTTGATGTCTTACCTGTGTTTAAATGATCTGCCTCCGACTCAATATCTACATCAAGAAACTCGTTCTCATCAGCGGCTTCACGGAAAGTGTCCAAGAGTGATCCGCCATATGTACCCAGATTTATAATTATCATCTCCGGATTTTTGATAGTTATCCTTTTCGGCGAGGTGTCAGTTGAAAGCAGGTCCCACAGCGCATCGAGGTTCTTGCCGTAATAGTCCGGCAGGGACAATTTTCTTTTTAAATACTCATGAGCCGTTTCCTTGTCCTTCATTTTTGATCCGTTCAGTTTAATTTCGATCATCTTATCCACCTAATGGAGTCTTTCAAAATTCCTGTAGTGGTCACCTGAATAGAAGATTAACCCGTCATTGGAATAGACTATCCTCTCCCGCCATCGATATCCTCCGCTGTAGTTGATATCACATTCAAAATATTTACGGCCGTTTGCCTTTGGCAGAAGACCTTCCCTGTTGCCGAAACGGTCTCCTCCGATCGATTTTCTGTCAGTGACCTGCCAGAGATTTCCCTTACTGCTCTCCCAGCCAGCTTCCTGTGCCTTTTTTTTTGTTATATAGTTCGGCGGCAAAGAACCAAATTTATGGATATATTCCGCCACTTCATCCTTGGTTGAGTAGGGTGTACCCTTTTGTACCGGATCAGCGGCCTCATTTTGGGCCGAGATGACCGTACTGTCGGCAGGCGCCTCTTTCTTTGAGTTTGAGATGTAAATGCTTCCAAATACTAAGAGGACAACTGCCAATATTGCCAAAAACCATTTGCCTGAGCTTATTTTCTGCATAGATCGATTCTCCTATAGATCTGTATCTGAGACATTAAAGGTGTTCCCGCATCTGATAGTCCCCGAGACATCCCCTTTATTGAACCATGGCTGCCTCGTATACCCCCATGAATTTTTCCATCAGCAGGGTATTCTCTTCCGGAAGTCCTACGGTGATCCTTATTATCCCCTTGCCCCGGAAACGGAGCAGGCGGACAATGATGCCCTCTTCAAGCAGGCCGTCCCTCAGCCGGACAGATGCATCCCCAAGCGGAAGAAGGATAAAGTTGGTCTGTGAGGGGATGAACTTTATGTCATTCGCACTGAAGAAATCATAAAACCTCTTTTTCTCATTTTTTGCCATCTCAATGCTTTCAGTCAAAAACACGATGTCTTCAAGCGCTGCTTCTGCTCCTGCCGCGGCGGGAACTGACACTACATAAGGTTCCCTGACCTTGTAAAGGTATTTCATCAGTTCTGCGTCCCCTACTATCCATCCTACCCTGAGACCCGCCAGCCCGTATACTTTTGAAAAAGTCCTGCAGACCATAAGGTTCGGATATTCATTAAGAAGTGTCAGTCCGTCAGCTGTATTTTCATCGGCAAATTCTATATATGCCTCGTCAAGGACAAACAGCACCTTTTCGGGGATGGCATCGAGCATTTTCCTGATATCATTTATGCCTGTGCCCGTTCCCGTCGGATTGTTGGGATTGCAGAAGACTACCATTCTGGTCTTCCCTGTCACAGCATCGATAAATCCGTCTGTGTCCAGTTCCATATTATCTGTCATAGGGACCTTTACAGCTTTGCCTCCCATTATCTCAGCCATCTCGGCGTATACAGAGAATGTAAGTTCCCCGCAGACCACCTCGTCCCCCGGTTCGATGAAAGCACGGCCAAGCATCGTAAATACTCCGTCAAGACCGTTGCCTATCACGAACTGATCAGCAGTCATGCCATGCTTGCGGCCAAGTTTCTCCCTCAATCTGTCACATCTGCTGTCACCGTACCGGTTGCATTCTGAAACAGCATTTTTTATTGCCTCGATCGCCTTTCCTGAGACTCCAAGGTTGTTTTCGTTCGATGAGATACGGACAAGTTCCGGCAATACGGGCCCCGGATCATACTCTTCCATATCTCTTATATTCGGACGTGCGATGCTGTAGAAAAGCTCTTTTTTATCCATCTCTTACTCCTCCTCAATGAGGGAAATTATTTCTTTCACGGCGCTTTCGGTGTGGTCATAGATATAGTCTGCTTCCGGAAGAAGTTCCCCAATAGCTACGAAATGGCCTTTTCCGAATGCTGCCTGTGCTTTCATATCGCTGCCGGTATCACCGAAAAATACCGGATCGGCGCAGCCAAGCCTCTTTGAAAGCAGTTCCAGTCCCTCCGGTGATGGTTTGTGAATACCTGTATCGCTGTGTATTATCCTGTCATCAGGGAAATCCTGCCACCCCAAGGCTTTTTTTGCAAGCTGCCATTCAGGGAGGTTTCTTCCGGTGTAGACACCTACCGGTAGCGGCAGGTCTTCCCAGTATAAACTCAGCATCGGTATCTCGAGCCTGTAAAGGCCGGGGGCCTGTTCAGTCCCGAAGTAAAGTTCCGCACAAATTTTCCTTACGGCATCTCTTGGTACAGGAGTACCGTACCTGGCACTTATCCATGATATTACATCTGCGCTGAAAGTTCCGAGTTCCTCGCTTAGCATCTGTGGTGAAGGCAGTGCAGATGAGAGATCTTTTTTACCGCTGAAGGCTGCTATGGAAAGCATCGTCCATGCGATGTCGTAATCATCGTTGAAGGCTCCGTGCCTCTTAAATATTCTTTCGTGTTCGGAAGTGTATCCGACAGAATCAGTTATCCCTCTGCAGACAGATTCCCACCCCTTCTGTATACCCCGGCGGATGACCTCAGGAAAGGATCTCTCAACATTTAGCAAAACCCCGTCAACATCAAATATGAATGCATCAGGGACAAAATCGATTTTCATAAATTATTCCTCCAATATTTGCAAAAGAGACAAACGAGTGTTATTATATAGCCCGTTTGTAAAACTATCAAGCTATCAGTTTAACTAAGTAAAGTGATAACAAGAATAATCATCATAACTGCCGTTATGATTTTACTTTATCACATCTGCAGGAGGAAACGGAGAGTTGACATGAACAGAAATCCCAAAGGCTGCAGCAACATAGGAGGGCCGGCAGCGGCAAGGCTTGAGTACTGCCGCAATAAGGCTCTCAAAATTTTCTCAACGTATGGGTACAGGCCATTCAGTCCATCTGAACTTCAGCTTGTGGAGGACGTCTGGGACAAACTTTCGAAATCAAGAGCCAGGCGCCTGATAGCGCTCAACTCTCCCTTCGGAGAGCCATGTGTGCTGAGGGGAGATCTTACCCTTTCGGCTGTTGCATATCTGAGCAGCCATTATGAAGAAAATGAGCGGCCATTGAGGCTTTGTTATGCAGACAGGGTCTTTTCGGTCCCTGCACCTCCAAAAAGCAATCTTGAAGAAAACCAGGTGGGCATAGAGCTGATCGGTTGGGAAGGTTCCGGGACCGATGCGGAGGTCATATCTCTCCTGTTTAGGACACTTGATGAACTTTCGATAGAAAAATCTATCGTTGTCATTGGTGACATGTCAGTCATCGGAAGGCTTTTTGAAGGTCTCCCGGAAAAAAGCACGGAACTGTTGATAAGCGCCCTCCAGGATGGGGGATACACAACATATTCAAAGATCCTCGACGATACAGAGACAGATGAGAAAAAGAAGAAACTGCTCAGAGCACTGCCCTTACTGAAAGGTGATTGTTCCGTCATAGGTGAGGCAATGCTGATGATGGAAGATACCTCTGTCCTCATGCCGCTCAAAAAACTGTGTGATTCCCTCTGCAAGCTCGGATACTCCGAGAGGATCCGGATCGATCTCGGTTTCATCCGTGACCTCGGCTACTACAGCGGCCCGATATTCAACGCCTATTCTTCTGTCACTGCCTCACTTTTGGGTGGCGGCGGCAGATACGACGGACTGCTGGCAAAGGTCGGGATGGAAGGAGAGGCTTCCGGCTTCGCACTTAATATCAAGGAGCTTGCCGATCATTGTGTTGATGGCTCCCCTTCTCCAAAGATCATGCTCTGGTGCGGATGCAGCGATCCTGCTGAAGGACTGCGGTATGCTGATGGATTGTACAAAAAAGGAATATCCTTCGAATTGAGCTGGACTGCAGATAAAAACGAGTCGATCAATATCGCCGGCCTGCGTAAGTATAGATATTGGGCCGATTTTTCATCGAAGCAGGTAACAAATCTGCTCACGGGACAAATTACAGATCTGGCAGATTTTGACAGGGAGGTACTATCATGCTGACTTTTGCTCTGCCCACGGGGCGTTCGCTTGAAGACTGTATAGAAATATTGGAAGGGTCCGGGCTTCCTGTCGAAAAACTTAAAAATCGTGGAAGAAACCTCGTCATTGACGAAGGAAGTTTTCGTTATCTGCTTTCAAAACCCTCAGACGTTCCGGCAATGGTGCACTACGGAGCTGCGGACCTTGCTATCGCAGGAAATGACGTTGTGGAGGAATCTGGCATATCTCTCGTGGAACTGCTGGATACAGAACGTGGAAAATGTTTTATGGCTGTCGCCGGCACCAAGGGAGTGGCAGAAAAATTCAACGGAAACACCTGCAGCCTGATGGGGCTGAAGGTCGCAACAAAATATACAAGGATAGCTGAGAACACTTTCAACTCATGGGGAGTACAGATAAAGATCCTCAAGCTTAACGGCTCTGTAGAACTTGCCCCCGCTCTCGGATTGAGCGACTGCATTTTTGACATCGTCCAGACCGGCAGCACCCTAAAAGCCAACGGGCTGATGGTGATCAAGGAGACGGCTCCTGTCTCACTGCGCCTCGTGGCAGGTTCGGGATCAGTGCAGCTTAGATGGCGTTCTATGTTCGGAGTCGTAAATGCCATAGAAAATTATGTAAAAGGAGCGGCATGAGCATGAAAAAAGAGGTCAAAAGAAAGACCAACGAGACTGATATAGAGGTTTCTCTAGAATTTCCGGGCAAAGAGAGAAAAATTGAGACCGGCTGCGGATTCCTGTCCCACATGGTCGACCTCATGTTCAGCAGGGCCTGCATAGGGATCTGCCTAAAAGCAAAAGGCGACACCGAGGTAGACTTTCACCACCTGACAGAGGATATCGGGATCACGCTCGGACAGCTGCTTCGTGAGATCGCGAAAGAGGGCGGCATCGCACGTTACGGCTGGTGCATCCTCCCTATGGACGGCTCGCTTGCAAGGGTGGCTCTTGATTTCAGCGGAAGAGGAGCTTCTTATTTCTCCGGCTCGTTCCCCTCAGAAAAATGCGGCGAATTCGACATGGAACTCATTCCCGAGTTCTTCAGAGGTTTTGCCAGAGAGGGGGGCATGACTCTCCACATAGCCCTTCTGGAGACCGATAACTCGCACCATGCGGCCGAAGCTGTATTCAAAGCGGTCGGAATGGCTCTCAGGCAGGCTCTTTCACCCTCAGATCAGGCACCAAGCACGAAGGGGCTCTGGCTGTGATACTTTTCCCAGCGATAGACCTCTTCGGCGGCGATGTAGTCCGTCTGACAAAGGGAGATTTTTCTAAAAGAAAGGATTATGGACTCTCTCCGCTTGAAACTGCAAAAAACTTTCTTGATGCGGGGTGCACTTATATACATATCGTGGACCTGGAAGGCGCTAAGGAGGGGAGGCCATGCCACCTCGAAGTGCTTGAACAGATAGCTTCCCTAGGAATGTTCGTACAATACGGTGGCGGACTCCGTTCGGAGGGCAGTATAAGAGACGCGCTTTCGGCCGGTGCCGACAGAGTAATGATAGGGAGTCTGCTCTTCAAAGATGACGATATGCCCTGTCATATAGCAAACGAGTTCGGACCTGCTGCGATGCCTGCAATAGACGTTAAGGCAGGAAAGGTAGTACATTCCGGATGGCTCAGTGAAACAGATATGGGTCCGAAAGAAGCTATCTCCCGGCTCAGGAATACAGGCTTTTCAATTTTCCTGGTAACTAATACCGACCGCGACGGCATGATGTCCGGGACGGATACTGAACTTTACAAAGAACTGACGGAAGGGAAAAATGACATCGTAGCGGCAGGAGGCATTACGACTGTGAACGACATAATTTCCCTGAAAACTCTCGGATTGGCAGGGGCAATAGTAGGCAAAAGCCTTTATGAGGGCGGCATAACGATCTCAGATGCACTTTTGGCAGCATCAGGAAGGAAGCAATAGGACATGTCCGTTATAGATATGAGCCTTATCAAATTTGACGAAAAGGGCCTGGTTCCGGTAATTGTACAGGATTCAACGACTGCGGAAGTGCTTATGACAGCATGGGCAAACGAAGAGGCCCTGAAACTGACGGCTGATTCCGGAGAACTGACGCTTTGGAGCCGTTCCAGAAAAGAACTTTGGAAAAAGGGCGAAACCAGCGGGAATGTGATGCAGGTGATAGAACTTCGTATCGACTGCGACGGAGATACCCTGCTTGCCATTGTGGACCCTGCCGGACCCGCCTGCCATACCGGAAAACGGACCTGTTTTTACCGCTCGCTATGGGGAAAAGAAAACTCAACAGAAGCTACCTTTCTTGGGCGTTTATGGCAATATCTAAACAAAAGAAGATCAGAGAGTCCGGAAGAGAGCTATACTGCAAGACTCCTTGCAAAAGGCCCCTCAAGAGTCGCCCAGAAGGTCGGAGAAGAGGGAGTAGAGACTGCGATAGCTGCAGCAACAGGAGACAGGGAGGGATTCCGCTATGAGGCGGCAGACCTGCTTTACCACCTTCTCGTAGCCTGCATCTCTACAGGGGTCTCATTCAAAGAGGTGCTTGATGAGCTTATGTCACGCCACAAAAAGGACGAAGACTGATGATCGCGATCATAGACTACGGAGCGGGTAATCTCCAAAGTGTCCGAAATGCGCTTGACTTTATCGGGTGCCCAGGAACGGTAACATCCGACCCTAAAGAAATTCTTTCTGCAGATGGAGCAATACTTCCGGGCGTAGGAGCGTTTGGAAGCGCAATGGCGGAGATGGAGCGCAAGGGACTTACTGATACAGTAAAAATCGCAGCAAAGAGCGGAAAACCCTTTATTGGCATCTGCGCAGGAATGCAGCTGCTGTTCGAAGAGAGCGAGGAGAGCCCGGGCATCCCCGGTCTTGGTCTGCTTAAGGGAAAAGTGCTTTTCTTTCCGGCAGACAAAGGACTCAAAATTCCTCACATGGGATGGAATTCTATCAATACAAAAAAGGAAAGCAAACTGCTTGGAAAACTCTCCGGTTTACCCTATATGTACTTCGTGCACTCATATTATGTCAGAGCAGACAATGAAAATATCGTCACAGCCAAAACTGATTACGGAGTAACTTTTGACGCAGCCATTGAGCAGGGAAATCTTTTCGGATGCCAGTTCCATCCCGAAAAGAGCGGAGCTGAAGGTATTTCTATATTGCGGCGTTTTGCGGAAATTGCAGGAGGAAACTGAGAATGTACGCACAGAGGATAATTCCATGCCTTGACATTAAAGATCGGCGAGTAGTCAAGGGAATAAATTTCATTGACCTGAAAGACGCCGGCGATCCGATGGAATGTGCGGTCGCATACGAGGCTGCAGGAGCTGATGAGATAGTATTCCTGGACATAACAGCAACCAGCGATGACCGAAAGACCATAGCAGAGCTCGTCAGGGCTGTGGCATCAAAGGTATTCATACCGATCACAGTCGGGGGCGGAATACGCTCAGCCGATGACATCAGAACTATTCTCAGGGCCGGAGCGGACAAGGTCTCCCTCAATTCTGCCGCCGTAAAGAGACCGGCCCTCATTACCGAGGGCGCGAAGGACTTCGGCAGCCAGTGCATCGTCGCAGCGATCGATGCAAAAAGAAAAGGTGACGGAACCTGGGAGGTCTATACCGCCGGAGGGCGTACTGCAACAGGGCTTGATGCCGTAGAATGGGCTCTCGAAACAGAAAAGCTGGGAGCAGGAGAGATCCTTCTTACCAGCATGGACAGAGACGGAACAAAATCAGGCTATGACCTCGAGCTTACCCGTGCAATAAGTTCCAGGGTAAATATCCCCGTCATAGCTTCCGGAGGAGCCGGAGATTATTTCCACTTCTACGATGCTTTTGCTGAAGGCATGGCAGACGCAGTGCTTGCCGCATCTCTATTCCATTACAATGAGATCCCCCTTCCCGAACTGAAAAAATATCTGTACGGCAGGGGGATCTCTGTAAGGCTTTAGTCTAAGACCTCTTCTTCATGCGCACACGGGCTGCACCGGCATGGGCTGAGAGTCCTTCGTTCAGGGCCATTACTTCAGCGACCGGGGCCAACAGGTCTGCCCCTTCGGCTGTGATCCGCTGAAATGTGCAGACTTTAAGAAAGGTCATTACCGAGACTCCCCCCGTATATTTAGCCGCTCCCATCGTAGGAAGTGTGTGGTTTGTTCCTGCAACATAGTCTCCGAAAACTTCAGCAGACCCTTCACCGATAAAGAGGGACCCATAGTTTCTAAGCAATGGGACAAGCTTATCCGGTTCTTCGGTATTTATCTCAAGGTGCTCAGGAGCGATCTCGTTCGCAGCTTCTGCTGCCTCTTCGAGTGAGTCTACCACCATTATGATCCCGTTTTTCTCCCATGCCTCGGCAGCTATGTCTGCAGTGTCAAGATCTGCAAGTTGTTTCTTTACCTCCGAAGAGACCTTTTCCGCGATTTCCTTCGATGTGGTAATAAGAATACCCGCAGCATCAACATCATGCTCAGACTGAGCAAGGATGTCGGCTGCGATCACAGCAGGATCTGCTTTTTCGTCTGCTATGACCAGCACCTCGCTTGGACCTGCGATAAAATCTATGCCAACCTTTCCATATACCTGACGTTTGGCTTCAGTCACATATTTATTTCCCGGGCCTACGATCATGGCGACCGGAGCTATGCTCTCTGTTCCGTATGCAAAAGCTGCCACAGCCTGTGCACCCCCGACAGCATAGACTTCATTCGCGCCTGCGATCTTGAGTGCCGCCAAAGTAGCAGGATGCGGCAGACGGCTGCCGGCCATTGGCGGAACAGCAGCACATACACGCTTCACGCCCGCGGTCCTGGCAGGTATCACCAACATCAGTGCGGTCGAAAACAGAGGGTGATTTCCTCCCGGAACGTAACAGCAGCAGGAATCGACCGGAATTATAGTATGCCCCAGGAATATCCCCCTTGAGGTCTCAGTCGCAAGCAGAGGTTTAATAGTGTCGCGCTGCAGGAGTGCAAAATTCTTAATGTTGTATGCAGATCGCTCAATAGCGCTGCGAAGTTCATTCGATATTTCAAGATAGGCTTTCTCGATATCTTCCTCCGGAACTCTGAAGGAATCCATTGCAATGCCGCCAAACTTTTCATTGTAATGTGAGAGTGCTTCGTCGCCTTTATTTCTGACATTTTCGATTATTTCCTTCACCGAATTAAAAATTTCCGGATCATCCTTAAAGTTCTTTTCTGCAGCTTTTTTATAAAAGAACATTACTATCACTCCGTTCAAAAACCTTTATATTTACCATGCTAAAATAGCATCTGAATATCTGAGTGTCAATCTGGTCTGGAGGGGAAATCGGCCGGGTGATAAGCGGAAGACTTTTCGTTGTGCTCTCTCCCGACTGGTTTTATAATCATTTAAGTCCGAATTTGGGGGTGTTGTTATGAGAAGAAAAGATAAGGAAGTCACATCTCGTGATTGGATGTTCGAAGTTCTGGACAGAGGGGTATGGATGGAGCTTGCTATGGCTGACAAAGAAGGCCGTCCGTACATAGTTCCTCTGAACTATGGGTTCAAAGATGATTTTATTATCGTCCATGGCGCAAAAGACGGCAAAAAAATAGATACGATCAGAGAAAATAATATGGTCGCGTTCAACGTCACAATTGATACCGAGGTAGTGCGCAATGAAGAAGACCCCTCTGAGTTCAGCATGAAGTACAGAAGCGTCTCCGGTCTTGGAACAGCATCCTTTATCGAGGACATTGAAGAGAAAAGAGAAGCACTGAAGATACTGATGGAACACTACCGTGGCCCTAAGGAACCCATGACCGAGGGCATTCTTAAAGCCACTGCCGTCATAAAAATATCGATAACTGAGCTGACAGGAAAGATAAACTACTACCCCAAACCCTGACAATTACTTGAGCCAAAATATTGGGTAAAATCGCTGACCACCGGGTCACGGTCAGGATGGTTTTGTTGTGCTTACTGCCCTGGTAACTTATACTTACTAAGACCATTATGTTTCAGGGGGTGTGCTCTATGAGGAGAAAAGACCGGGAAGTAATGTCACACGAATGGATGATGGAGGTCCTTGACCGGGGCGAATGGATCGAACTTGCAATGGCCGGAAAGGACGGCTGGCCCTATACAGTTCCGCTCAATTACGGCTTCGGAGATGACTTTATCATTATCCACTGCGCCAAAGAGGGCAAAAAGATCGACCTTCTTAAAGAAAATAACAAAGTTGCATTCAACGTTACAGTCGATGAAGAAATCATCCGGAATGAAGAGGATCCCACGAAATTTACGATGAAATACAAAAGCGTATCCGGCCGCGGAATAGCAGAGTTCATAGAGGACAATACAGCAAAGAGAGAGGCTCTTGAGATAATGATGGAGCATTACAGAGGCCCCAAGGGGCCGATAACGGAAGAAAAGATCAGTGTTACCGCGGTAATAAAGATCCGGATAACAGAAATGACAGGCAAAGTAAACCGCCACCCCAAACCGGAATAAAAAACCAACGGAGGACCACCCGATAAAGGGCGGTCCTCCTCTTTTTACTTATTTTTCAACAGAGGGTACTAATCCGAGATAGGCCCCTCTGTCCGTTCCTTTATGTATTTCATTCGGACCTGGAGGATCCTGTGATTATGGACCTCAAGAACATGGATGTCCCATGATCCATACGTCACAAGCTGCCCCTGCGTCGGGAATCCGCCGGAAAGTTCAAGCACCATTCCTGCCAGAGTATCCACGTCCTCAAAGGCCGTGTCGAAAGGATAGGCAAGAGCATCAGAAAGCTCTTCCAGGTTCACCTGTCCCTGGACCAGGTATGTATTCTCATCTTCTACCTGTATCTCGGGAGTTTCCGTATCATATTCGTCCTGTATGTCACCGACTATCTCTTCTATCAGGTCTTCAAGTGTTATAAGGCCTGCCATGCCGCCGTATTCATCAATGACTATGGCTATGTGCGTCCTTGATTTTTTCATAGTATCAAGGGCTTCGTCGGTCTTCATAGTCTCGGGGACAAAAAGCGGCTTTCTCATAAGTTTAAGGATCGAAATGTTTTTATCGCTGCGGGCAAGAGGACCAAGAAGGTCCTTCGCATAAAGTATCCCTATCACCTGATCCAGGTCTTCCCTGTAGACCGGGATCCTCGAATGCCCGCTCTCAATGAAAATTTTGACTGCCTCTTCCGCTGTTCCCTCCTGCTCGATCGCATAGACATCGGTCCTGGGCTCCATCACCTCGGAGACCCTCGTCTCTTCAAAAGCAATGACACCGTGTATCATCTTGCGTTCATCCTCTTCAAGCGCCCCTGCTGCGCTGCCTTCAGAGACTATGTGATCTATCTCCTGGCGCGAGATAAGGGAGCTGTATGAGACAAGGTCCGTGCCTGCGATCGCCCCAAACAGTTTCAGGACCGCTCGCAGAGACCATGTCACAGGGGTCATGATCGTGCTGAAAAGCTTTAAGAAGGGTAACGAGAAAAGCAATACTCTCTCTCTTTTTGCGATGGCGAAATTTTTAGGCAGGATCTCACAGAAGACCACGATCAATACTGTCATTACGGCCACGGCCAGAGCAGGTCCCAATGCACCGAAAAGTTTGAGTGCCAGGGTCGTTGCAACGGCGCTTGCGGCAATATTTACCAGATTGTTTCCAATGAGAGTAACGTTTATTGCTTTGGCTGTGTTGTCTACAAGCCAGAGGAAACCTTTTCGACGATGAGGGTATTCATCAGATAGAGCAAGTAGTTTCCCTTTCCCTGCTGCCGTTATTGACGTCTCGGTCGCGCTGAAATAGATCGAGAGTATCAGCAAAACGACTAGCAGGATGATACTGCCCGATATGTCGGAACTCACCAACAATCTACCTCCTTGATAATTAAAGCGCCCTGTTTTTAATGAAAATGCGCTCACACATGCATAGCATAGCACAGTTGTTAAAAAAACGGCAGTCTTCCGTTATTAAAGGAGGAACTGCCGTTGCTGTAGGAAAGAAAATAACATTTCAGATCACCAAAATCAACTGTTATTATGATCCTTTTTACCATCCTGCTTGAATTCGGGAAATACGCCGATCACTCTTTCAAGAATTCCATTTATCGCCGCGATAGCCACACCGTAATTAGTTATAGGAACATTTTCGGCATCAGCCTTTATGAGCCTGGACATCAGCTGTTTTCTTGTGAACATGCAACCGCCGCAGTGGAGTATCAGGGAATAATCCTTAAGGTTTGACGGAAAATCAAGCCCCGCGGAAATGTCTACAGCAAGTCCTTCACCTGCTCTCTGCCTTAGCCACCTCGGTATCTTTTCTCTGCCTATGTCCTCTTCCAGAGGCGCATGGGTACAGGCCTCGGCTACAAGGATACTGTCAGTCTCCTTCAGTCCGTTGATAGCCCTTGCCCCTCTCACGAAGGTCGCAAGGTCTCCCTTGTTCCTGGCCATAACTATGGAAAATGAAGTCAGGGGAACATCCGGGGAAAGCAGCGAATTTACCTGCGGGAATACCTGTGAATCCGTTATGACAAGCGCCGGAGGTTCTTTGAGGGAGTAAAGCAACCGCGGGAACTGATCGAGGGTGGCAGTAAGGGCAAGTCCTCCGTTATCGAGCACATCCCTTATGACCTGTACCTGAGGCAGTATCAGCCTTCCCTTTGGGGCCTGTATGTCCTGCGGGGCGACAAGGACTACTGCCGCTCCCGGTCCAAAGAGGTCCCCGACAAGGGTGGAGCTTTCAAAATCTGTCGGCGCATTATTTACTATCGCGGAGAGCAGTTCCGGCCTGCAGGACCTGTCTTTGGCAGAGACTGCCGTAAATGGGATGCCTAACTTAGACTCAAGGCTGGATCTTGTCTTTTCAGCAGTGCCTGTATCTATCCTGTCGATCTGGTTCAGTACACCGATCACAGCGGTCTTTCTTTTTTTGAGCTCCTGCAGCCACTTTTTCTCAAGGGAAATATCAGAGACATCTTCAGATGATATGACAAGCAGGGCGAGATCCGTCCTGTCCATCATCTCCATAGACCGGGAGATCCTGAGCTCCCCCAGCTCACCGGCATCATCGAGACCTGCGGTGTCTATCACTGCCACCGGGCCCAGAGGCAACAGCTCCATGCTCTTTATCACAGGGTCTGTGGTTGTTCCTGCGTGGCTTGATACCAGAGCTGTCTGCTGGTCAGTTACAAGATTTATGAGGCTGGACTTTCCCGCGTTACGCCTTCCGTAAAAACCTATGTGCAGTCTGCTGCTTCTCGGAGTCTCCTGAAGATCCATTCTGTCACCTCGATATTATCGATTTTACATCTATCTTGTTTCGCTGAAGTCCGTTCTCTATCATAAAGTTTTGTGTTCTGATAAGTTCTTCAATGTCCGCTTTTCGGATGGTGCTGTCAAAATCATACCACGGAGTCATCATTTTAACTCCCTCCATGGGAAGTCCGGTCTCTTTTTGTGTCATTTCAGCGGCCTTACCGGGATTCTTTTTTATCCAGCCCAGAGTCTCCTTATGCGATTCCATGAACTTAGATACGGCCTTCGGGTAGCTTTTCGCAAATTTTTCTGATGTAGCGATAACTATCGTTGCATCTACAAGCCCCTCTCCATTCTTCAGCATACGCGATCCTGAAGTCAGTGCCTTATAGGCAGCAGGGCCTGCAAGAAGAGCTGCGTCTACGCTCCCGGTCGCCAGAGCGTTTGCTCCCGAAGAGAGGTCCATCTGGACAAATTCCACGTCCTTTACGGACATGCCCTCTTTATCAAGAGCCGCCGCAAGCAGTTGGTGGAGTATGGTGCCCTTGGGGCCTGCCACTTTTTTGCCTTTGAGATCTCTGACACTTTTTATTGCGGGATCTTTTACTACGATCATAAACGCCTTTGGGGCCCTTGAATATATGCCTATGATCCTTACGTCGAGTCCTTCTGAGGCTGCAAGGATAGCAGATGTCGAACCGAGGCAGCTTGCTATTCCGATCTCACCTGCAGCAAGCGCTGCGGTCTGTTTCGGACCCTCAGTTATTTCCGGGAAAGATAGGTCAACTCCCTCATACGCTTTTTCAAAGACCATATTGTATTTTGCAACGATCGATGGAACATTCAACGGCGCCTTTACATATGTGATGCCCAGTTTTTCAGGCATATCTGAGGCAAAGGCCCCGGTTACAGCTACTGACAGTACAAGCAATGCTGCTATAAATATTTTCCTCACAAAAATCTCTCCTTTTTATCTATACGTTGCTTCCTATTTTTAATTTCCTTTAAAACCACTGAGAGTAGTAATAGTCAGCAAAGCAGCCCCTGGTTCAGGAATTGCGCCCCTTTGACATAACGGCTTTGACAGAAACAGCCTTTATCTTTCCAAGCTTACCTGTAAGCGCACTTATTTCGTCCGGCGTGGCGTCAAGAACCAGCGATATCACACTTACCCCCCGCTCCCTGTAAGGGATCCCCATCCTGCCGATGATTATTCCGCTGTGTTCGTGGAGAATGTCGTTGACCTCTCTTACCGAATCCGGATCTTCAACTATTACAGCTGCCACTCCTATTCTGGTTTCTTCCATAAGATCTCACCTGCCTCATAAAAGTTGATAAAAAAAAGAAGCCTCCCGCAAGGCGAAAGGCTGCTGACAGTGTCATGATCAATGACTCTCTCCGACCCTTCCCCCTGCACGGTAATTTTCCCTGCAGACAGACCGTCCTGTTATGGGAATTCCATCCGCCATGCCGGAATATCCGGCAAAGAAGAAGTTTTTGGTCCCATAAATTGATATCAAAAAAAGTATAAAGTCTTTGTGATAAAAGTGTCAATGTAAACTTACTGTTTTGTCCATATTTTTCACTTTTGTTCATATCAGGCTATATCAGCTAAAAATAAGAATTGTCTGAAACTTAAGATACTTAGATACAAAGGTTTTCCATGCTATAATTATAATCGTCTTAAGTATTTGACAGTTTGCCGATTGACCACAGCAAACCGTATCAAATATGGTTTTCTCAAAATAATACATTAACAAATACCCGGGAGGTAGATATCATGTTGTTCAAGTGTTCAGTATGCGGTTACATCCACGAAGGTCCCGAAGCCCCTGAAAAATGCCCCAAATGCGGAGCCGAAAAAGATAAGTTCACGGCCCTTACAGAGGAAGAAGCGAAGAAAGTCCTTATGTCTGTCCGCACCAACGACATCCATATGGAAATAGTAAAGCTTGCCAACAAACTCAAGGCACTGGCTGAAGAGGGTATAAAGATCGACCTCGATCCTCCGTGCGTAGCGCTATTCAAACAGGCAGTCGAAGAAGCCACAGTGATCAAGCAGAGAAGCAAAGCCGAGATCGCAGGCCACGTAAGCAGAGGCAAGTGGTAATATACGTCTGATACAGACATATCATAAAAGAGACGGGGCTCCCTGGCAGGAGCCCCGTCTCTTTTATGAAAAAACATCTTTATCTATATCTTTTCGAGTTTTTCTTTGAGTTCCAGCCCGTCATGCCAGGCCTTGCCCACCTGTTCGCCTATGGACCAGTAGCGGTTGTCCGGCATGCTCAGGCAAAACGGAGATACTTTAGTGATATCCGGAGCTCCGTTAGTCAGATATTTTTCCTCCGTCCAAGCATTCCTGACCTCACCTATAAAAATAGTATCCACCTCGAGCCGGACAGATTCTATCAACCTGCACTCCATGGTGACGGGACACTCGCGTATCATAGGTGCGTTTTTCAGCGATCCGTAAAAGATGTCAAATTCTTTTGATTTATCGTATTCCCTTCCGCTTACGAGCCCCATAAGATCTGTCTTTGCGATCAGATCCACCGAAGGTATGTTGATGCTGAACTCTTTGTTTTCAAAAATCCCTTCTGCCGTAAATTTATTGCCTATCGCGATACACATCGCATTTGGTGAAGCGTTTACACGGCTGACCCACGCCACTGCCATGAAATTAGCCCTTCCCTCCTTGCGTGAACCAACGAGGACCATTGGCATGGGAAGTAAAAACGCATTGTTTCCTATCGATATTTTTTCCATGTCACACACCTCCGTCATTTAAAAATAATTAGCATCATACTGGGGGAATGTCGGAGCTTGTACAGCTTCAGTTTAACATCATTCAGCAAATATCTGAATGGCCCGACTAAAATTATCAAGCTTCATTTTTCTTCTTTACTGCTATCATATACAAGACACATATTCCGACTTTTATTTCGAAGGTGGTCGAATTGTTCGATTTATTGATCAGACGGTTTATATATGACAGCCAAAACCACGAAGACCCCTCCGTGAGAAAAAACTATGGCGTTTTTTCAGGCATCATCGGGCTGATCGTGAACATCGTGCTCAGCCTGAGCAAGATCATTGCGGGAACGGTTTTCAACAGCATATCGGTGACAGCGGACGGCATAAACAACATGTCGGACGCAGGATCTTCCATAGTGACCCTTATAGGCTTCAAAATGTCCGGAAAGCCCGCGGACAGGGATCATCCTTTCGGACATGCGAGAATTGAGTACCTCACAGGCTTGATCCTTGGGATCGCAATATTATTCGTAGGAGCTGAGCTTATAAGATCCTCGTTCAACAAAATAATTGACCCTCGGCCTACGAAATACTCAACGATAATGTTTCTTATCCTCGCGTTTTCGATCGCCGTTAAGTTCTGGCTGTGCAGGTTTTATGCAAGAATAGCGGAGATAATATCCTCTCCTACGATAAAGGCCGCCTCCGCAGATTCAGCAAATGACGTTCTTGCCACTTCGGCAGTGCTCATTGGGGCCTTGATATCCAAATTTGCCGGGGTTGAAATAGACGGTTACATGGGAATCGGAGTTGCGCTTTTTGTCCTCTGGTCCGGGGTGCAGATACTCAAATCGATACTCAGTCCCCTGCTGGGAGAAATGCCTGATCCGGAGCTTGTCGACAAGATAGAAAAAAAGATCCTCTCATACGACGGAATATTAAACATTCATGGCCTTGTGATACACAATTACGGCCCTGAGGTATACTTTGCCACCGTACACGCAGAAGTTCACGCGAACGAAAGCTTCTTAAAATCACATGACATCATAGACTGCATTGAAAGAGACTGCGCCAGAGACCTCAATATCAACCTGGTAATACATATGGATCCGATAATTACTGACGACGAAGAGGTCAACAGACTGAAAAAGATGACCGAAGAGATCGTGACAAATATCGACCAACGCTTCACCATACATGATTTCAGGATAGTAAAAGGCGATACTCACACCAACCTGATCTTTGACGTTGTGGTGCCTGCAGAGCTTGATGTTCCGGCGACCAAACTTATCCATAGGATTGAAAAGGGAATAAAAGCTGAAGACCCGAATTATTATCCTGTGATAACAGTCGACAAAAATTATGTTTCCACCTGCATCAACGAAACGATCTGACAGTTTAGACCCTGAACATCTCTTCCATTACCTGTCTTACCTCTCAAAAACCCAATAGTTTGATAAATATCAATATGTTCCATATATCATAAATTTTAGTTGACAAAATTATATGGCATGCTAGTATGAGTTAGTCCCTGCAAACCAGGGATCCTCCGAGCCGTATCCCCTAAGGATTGATTCTATGGAGACCGGCCGTCGGGTTTTTCCGGAAACGGAAAAGCCTCCCGTTTTTGGAAAGGAGGAGCGGCCGCCAATTTTGACTACCGTTCTCCTTCCGTTGAAGGGGGCGGTAGTTTATTTTTTGGGGGCTTACCATGCACCGGTCATCAAGAGAATGTTTTTTTATGCTTTTAATGGGATCATTCCTGATCATTTACATAGTATGGCCGCTGGCAGGATTATTTCTCCGCGCTGACTGGAGCCTTGTTCTTTCTTCTTATAAAGACAGTGAGATAGTGGGAGCTCTTTGGCGCAGCGTTTGGACGGCCTCTGCTGCAACAGGCATAATAGCTCTTTTTGGAACACCTTTGGCATATTTTCTTGCAAGAAGAAATTTCCGGGGCAAAGCCTTTCTGGAAGCCATCATCGATGTTCCGATCATGATCCCGCATACAGTGGCAGGTATAGCAGTTCTTATGGCCTTTTCACCAAAGACCGCACTGGGATCCTCTCTGATAAAGATCGGGCTCTCTCCGGTCAACAGTCATTTTGGGATCATACTTGCCTGTATGTTCGTGTCTATTCCATTTTATGTCGATGCAGCCCGAGACGCATTTTACGGAGTCTCTCCCCGCACAGAAAAAGCCGCAAGGACCTTGGGAGCCTCATTTTCTCAGGTTTTTTTCAGGATATCGCTCCCGCTTGCGCGCAAAGGCATAATCTCCGGGTTGATCATGAGCTGGGCAAGAGGCGTCAGCGAGTTCGGAGCAGTAGTGATAATGGCTTACCATCCAATGGTGGCACCAACCCTCATCTATGACCGTTTTGCAACATTCGGACTTAAGTATTCAACTCCCGTAGCAGTCCAGCTGATAATTGTCTGTCTTGGAATGTTCATCCTCTTCAGGCTAATATCTGCAGGAAAAAGAAGGGAGGACATAAACAATGATTGAAATTGAAGATATCTCGCTTGACCTTGGAAGTTTCTCCATCGATTCCCTATCGCTGACAGTCAACAATGGAGAATTTTTTATGATAGTCGGACCAAGCGGAGCTGGAAAAACGATCCTGCTTGAAGCGATAGCCGGCATAAGATCCCTATGCGGCGGAAAAATCAGGATAGCCGGACGAGATGTTACAGAACTGCCTCCCGAAAAAAGAAAGGTCGCCCTTGTATATCAGGATTACGCCCTTTTTCCCCATATGTCAGTTGTCCGCAACATCGAATGGGGCCTTAAATTTATCGACAAGCCCGACAAAAAAAGGGTCGGTGAACTTATAGACCTTTTCAAGTTGGCTCCCTTGCTTAACCGTTCTCCCGAGACACTTTCAGGAGGAGAACAGCAAAGGGTCTCACTGGCTAGATCTCTTGCGGTAAATCCAACCCTGCTTTTGCTTGACGAACCGCTTTCTGCCCTGGATCCTTCTTTCCGCGAAGAGTTGAGCGATTATCTTGGGGAGATCAACAAAGCTGGGATGACAATAATTATGGTCACCCATAATTTCGGAGAAGTGCTCTCTCTGGGCAGCCGTGTGGCTGTAATAACCGACGGCTCGCTGCAGCAGACCGGTGATGTAAGAACTGTTTTCCGTGAACCCGCAAACAGGCGGGTTGCTGAATTCGTGGGAATGAAAAACATAATAGCATGCAGAGTATGCAATGAAAAAGCCTTTGTTGAGAACCATACCGAAGTAATAGAGATATCTGGCAGCTTACCTGAAAAAAACGGCTTTATTGGAATACGCCCCGAAGAAATTAAAATTTCAAAGGCGCGCCCGATATCTGACAAGAACACATTCCATGGAAAAACTGTATCACTCGTACCGAGAGGAATGGTCTTTGATGTCACAGTCCAGACTGAAACAGGGTTCAGGCTAACAGCAAATGTACTCTCATCAGACCTTGTCTCAGGCGACATCCGTACCGGAGAAGAATGCTGGATAAACTTCGAACCGAATTCTATCCACGTTTTTTAATAGTTACACAAAAATAAACGGAGGTGTATTTGTTATGTTCAACACGAAAAAGTTTCAAAAGTTTTTGATCCTTGTTTTTGCGGTAATTATGGCAATGACCTTTGCAGGCGGAGCTCTTGCCGCTGAAAAGGTCACGATCTATCACGCGGGAAGTCTCGCCGCTCCCATGGCGAAGATCGAGGCTCTCTATGAAGCAGCCAACCCCGGTGTGGATGTTCTCAGAGAATCAGGGGGCAGCGCGGCACTGGCACGTAAGATAACCGATCTTGGCGGGGGATGCGATGTATTTCTCTCTGCTGACTACATGGTCATCGAGAAGCTCCTTCGTCCTGCGGGCGCAGACTGGAACGTCACCTTTGCAAGCAATGCGATCGTTCTCATGTATGGTCCCAAATCAAAATACAAGGATGAGGTCAATACAAAGAACTGGACAAAAGTCATGATGAGGCCGGATGTCCGCTGGGGACACTCAGAACCTGACGCAGACCCATGCGGATACAGAAGCCTTCTTGTCCTCCAGCTGGCAGAAAAATATTATGGTGACAAGGGACTCTATGAACGCGCAATGAAGGATCCCCAGAGAGCCGTGCGCCAGAAGGCTATCGAACTTGTGGCAATGGTCGAAAGCGGAGCGATGGACTACGCGTTCGAATACAAATCAGTCGCAGTTCAGCACAAACTTAACTATGTCGAACTTCCTAAGGAGATAAACCTTATGGATCCTTCTAACGCAAAGGATTATGCAACAGTTTCTGTAGAGCTTGCAGGAAAAGAACCCGGCAAAAAAATGACTGTAAAGGGTGAGCCGATCGTTTACGGACTTACCATACCAAAGACAGCTCCCAACAGTAAGGGTGCCATGGACTTCGTGAAATTCGTCCTTGACCCCAAAGGCGGGCTTCCCGTGTTCCAAAACATGGGGCAGGATGTAGTTGGGCCAAGCGCATTCGGCGACACAAGCAACGTCCCGGCAGAGGTCAAACCACTCCTCAAATAACTTTCTACTTAAATATTAAAGCTGCCGGCATAAAAACCGGCAGCTTTTCTCTAAATTGATTCCAAATGAACTTCAATGACTTTCGCCAGAGATTTTGTTCAGCTGCTTTCTTTCTTGTCCAACGCGGCTGCGATCCTCTGCAGACCTTCTTCAAGCTGTTTTCTCGTCGTCCCGACATTGAGGCGTGCAAAGCCGTCTCCTTCGGATCCGAAGTCAAGTCCCTTGTTCAGTGCCACTTTGGCTTCTTTCGCGAGAAATTCAGGAAGGGTCTTGCCGTCAAAACCGTAGCCCCTGAAATCTATCCAGAAGATATATGTACCTTCCGGGTGATCCATCTTTGCTTTGGGCATCCGTTCCCTTACAAACTTTTCGGCATAGTCCCTGTTGCCCTCCAGATATGCCACCATTTCGTCTGCCCAGTCTGCGCACTTTGTGTAGGCAGCTTCCATTGCGACAAGTCCCATTGCATTGAGCCTTGAAAGGTGGAATCTCACAAGCACCGATTTGTATTGCTCCATCAGCGAACTGTCAGGGATGACCACGGCTGATGATGACAGCCCTGCAAGGTTGAAGGTCTTGCTCGGTGCGATATATGTGAGGGTACGCTTATCCATACCGGGAAGCGTTGCAAGGCAAGTGTGTTTCGCGTCACTGAAAACTATGTCCTGGTGTATTTCATCGGAAAGGATCAGAATATCTTTGCGCTCAGCAAGCTCGGCAAGTTTTTCAAGCTCATCCTTGGTCCATACACGTGATACAGGGTTGTGCGGGCTGCAGAATATAAGAGTACGGCATGTTGGGGTCAAAAGCTTTTCAAGACCGTCCAGGTCCATTACGAATCTTCCGTTTTCGCGTTTCAGCGGGTTTTTCACTACATGCCTGCCTGCCGTCTCGATAATTTCATAAAATGGCGGGTAGACCGGAGTCTGAAGGATGATCCCATCGCCGGGTTTGGTATAGGCTTCGATCGCAAAAGCAAGTCCTCCGACAACACCGGGAGCCCAGGTCACAGCGCTCTTGTCAAAACTCCATCCGTGACGGACCTTTTCCCAGTTCACTATCGATTCGATCAGGCTCTCCTTAACTACGGGATAGCCAAGTATCCCGTGCTTCAGTTTCTCCTCTATCGCCTCTATGACCTCAGACGGTGATTTGAAATCCATGTCCGCCACCCAGTATGGCAGCAGGTCAGGATCCCCGAAACGTTCTCCCATAAGATCCCATTTCATCGAACTTGTGTTGCGCCGTTCTATATATTCATCAAAATTATACTTAGCCATTAAATGACCTCCCCATAAAGAATAAAAAATAATATAACTTATTTAGACGATAGCTGCTACTGCAAAATAAAGTACAGACGGGCAGACAAGGCAGCCCAGGCCGGTATAAAAGGTGGACGTCATCGCCGCATATGGTACCAGTGCAGGATCAATGGCAGCCATTGCAGCAGAAGTTCCGCTTGTCGTTCCCAGAAGTCCTCCGAAGATGATCGCTTCCCTTGGAGTATCTATCCTGATCACCTTTGATACAAGGGGAGTTATGACCATTACAGCTATCGACTTGACCACGCCGATCCCGATAGAAAGGGCTATAACAGAAGAATCGACACCGAGAGCAGCTCCTGTTATTGGCCCTACTACAAAGGTAACAGCCCCCGCTCCGATAGTTGTGATATCTTCTGCCGAGGTATAACCGCCAAACCGGGCGAAGATCGCTCCTATGGTGAAGGAAAAAAGGACTCCGAGAACGAGTGAGACAAAACCTGCCAGGCCTGATCTCCTCAATTCGTTGAAGTCAGCGCCGAAAGCTGTTGCCACGATAGTAAAATCCCTCATCATAGAACCGCCCAGCAGCCCTATTCCGGCAAAGACCGGAATATCAGAAACGCCTTTGCTCCCCCCCGTAAGACGGCCACCTACATATGCCATCAAAAGGCCAAAAAGTATGGCGATCGAAGATCCATTCAGCCTTCCCTTTGTTAAATATTTTGAAAGGGAGTAGGAGGCAAAGGTCACTATACCGACAACGGCAAAGGCTGTGACAAGAGAATTCTTTATCAGGAGCTTTTCAAGGATGTCTGTAAGTTCCATCAGTCCCTGCCCCCTTCTTCGGCTTTATTTTTTGAAGAGGAGATCCTGCTGACGAAAGGTATGAGGCAGAGGCTGAGCACAGTGAGGGTAATTCCGCAGAGAATGGCGAGCCATCCGCTCCTGACCGCCTTAACAACATCCTGAGATGCCGACATAGCTATTACGACAGGGATATACATATTCTGCCAGAACCTGAGTCCGTCACTGAAACGCTCATTACGAATACTCTTCTTCACAGTCTCAGAGTAACTGCACAGAAGAAGGAGAAAGAGCATGGCAAATCCGACCCCGCCTACGTTGGCGTTCAGACCGACAAGCCTGCCCATGGCCTCTCCGACAAAGAGACCGGCAAAATAACAGAGGGAAAGCAGAAGGACTCCATAAATGACCAAATAAAAACACCCCGGACAGAATTGTTCAAAGTACCTGTAAAACCTGGTTCACAACTTAATTAATGTAATCCATTTTCCCTGCTATGTCCAACAGAAAAAGAGATTTCCCTGATGTCACTTATCTACAACGGATATACAGCTCAACATTTCTCGGTTAAAATCTTAAGGGGAATGTTGAACAATTTCTAATATTTGGAGGAGGATTTTCATGAAAGCTACTGAGGCACTGAAACATGAACATGAGGCAGTGAAGCTCATGATGCGAATTATGGAAGCCATCTCTGCCAGAATAAGGTCAGGCCTAAAAGTCCAGCGTCAAGATCTGGACAATATGACAGATTTCCTTAGGGTCTTCGTTGATCAATGTCATCACGCCAAAGAAGAAGAGATTTTCTTCCCTGTACTTGAAGAGGCCGGGATACCCAAAACGGGTGGGCCTATCGGAGTTATGCTTGCCGAACACGAACAGGGAAGGGAATACACGCGTAACATAAGCCGAAACCTTATTAACTTTGAGGCTGCAGATAACTCCAGGGCTATCGAGCTCGCAAAAAACATGAAGGCCTACATTGAGCTACTGGATGAACACATCCTCAAAGAGAATGATGTTCTCTTCCAAATGGCAGACAAGGTACTTACTGAAGAAGTTCAGGAGAAACTTTATGATCGTTTTGAGGAGCTTGAAGAAGAAGTGATAGGGCTTGGAAAACACGAAGAACTGCACAAAATGCTCGAAAAAATGAGCGCTGTTTATCTGACCTAAAAAAGAGAGGCCCGGCTTCTGCCGGGCTCCTTTTTTCAAGCTTCAGTGCTTGAACATGTAATTTTTCCCGCACTTGACCTGCCGATCCTACTGCATCAGTTTTTTGTTATACCCTTTATCATCATGTGGCTCTAATTTTTCAAGCCACTCTTTTTCCATGTTTTCCAGTTCCCAGTTAATGTTTACCATATCTTTGCATTCCTTTTGTTCAATAACTTCATATGAAAAACTGTCCGGGCCAAAATCGTTCCAGTCCTTTTGTAATCTTGCATTGGGATGCCTGTTTGATTCCAGCTGCATCCGCAGCGTCAGCCAGCGATTTTTAAGGTTACAGCTTGTTCCGATCAACACCTTTGAATTTTCATTGTTTTTGATCTGATAGACGCCCATATAAACTTTTATTTGTTTGTATGCTTCCATCAGTTCCTTACGTTTATCTTTATCCATAATAATTATCCTCTCTTTTTGGATCCCTTGCTCCATTTGTACCGGATCAGTAACCTGCTTCCTTGAGCAGGCGTGACAGAACAGACAGCCTTTCACCGATTATTTCCCCATCCTGGCTCAGTGCCTGTGAAAACAATTGAATATCCTCATCGATCATAGGGTTGTCTTTGCACACTTCGATCGTCATCGCGTCACCCTGTAATCCCACACGGTCGATCATAGGGTTGTCAGGGTCATATAGTTTCGGATAACGGTATGCGTTTTGAAAATAAAGGTAGCTCCTGCAGGTAAGGATCGCCAGGTCAAGAACACGGTGCATAGGAAGCTCTTCGGATTGGCGGGACCACTTTTCACCGGTGTACCTCCAGACTTTGGCGGAAATATCAAGTTTCCCCCTGTCATTCCATTGTGCCAAACCTAAGGAAAGCCCCTTCGCATCTGTGTTGTATGCCTTGCGCCCGTCAATGTTCTCATAGTCTTCAGTTACGATGACCGGTTTGTGTTTTAATGTTTTTGGTATCTTCATCATATACATCTCTCTTTCAATAAATTTAGTAATTTAGTAAATTACTGATTATATTAACACTCGTTATTCCATCGGTCAATTTTACACTTAGGGTTGACTTTATCTTGGAACAGGGGTATCCTTGCCCGCAATATCCAAAAACGAAGGCGAGTGATTCCATGTCAGCTGAACGAAGCAAAACCAAATCTTTGAAATTTACCGCCCTCAAATCATCGACTGCACTTTTCACCAAAACAGGATCACCGCGACCTCGACCGTAGACCTGCCTCTTTGGTGCCGTGGACATTTCGCTCCATGGCCGTTTCTGAATATCTCTAAACTTTAAATCCAAAAATCTGTCTGTGAATACGGCACAAATTTGCGCCGTAACACTATACCTATACGCTGATGCGTCCAACGGATGCATTTTTATGCAGACGACCGGCATCTGCTTATTTGATGATATGAGAGGAAATGATCTTATGAAAAACATACATGAAAAGAAAATCGGAATGGTCGGCTTTGGACACCTTGGAAGTTCTATAGCGGAGGCATTGATCAAAGGAGGGTTTCCGAAGTCAAACCTTACGATCTCTTACAGGGGAAGCCGGGCCACAATGGACAGGGTCTCCGGGATGAAGTTGGAGAGTTGTGTCAGGGATCCTAAGTATCTGATGAAATACTCAGACATCGTCATACTTGCTGCCAGACCTCAGAATATCAAGGAAATTGCGCAGAACTATGTCAGGAAAGATACTCTCATAATCTCTTTCATGGCTGCCCTGCCACTTTCAACCCTGAGTTCATTTTTTGACTGCAGTATTTCAAGGGCGATGTGCAGCGGCCCAGAAACGATATCAGGAGGAAGGGGCATCTGTGTCCTCCATCACGGAACTGATGCTGCGAGGGAACTGGTAACCCTTTGTGGAATGAGAGAAATGCAGATCAGAACAGAAGATGAGGTAGACGCATTCACCGCCGGAATATGCATTCCACCCATCCTTATGAATATTAACGTGGATGAGCGGGAGAGGATAAGTACACTCAAAAAGATGGCCCTTCGGTGGTCCGTTTACCGTGAGCTTTCGCCCTGGATCGAAGCTGAACTCGCATTATCAGCTTCTCAAGACGACAAAAAATCTCTCGAAAACGTCTCGACAAAGGGCGGTGTCTCAGAGGCGATGGTTACCAGCCTTATTAACGAAGGATCCTTCCTCCCTGCAGTAGAAAGGGGCATAGAACGCTGTGCAGAGTTGAGAACGGAGCTTTGTAAAAGCCTTGCAGTGAAAGCCGCTTAGATCTTATTTTTGCAGGTCCGATAGATCAAATATATATAAGTTGCAATACATTTTATGCAGGCTAACTATTCCAAAATACAAGCTGGACATTAAAAAATGAAAGATATCTCCAACTATTATTGAACCGGTATGTTTAAAGGATAAGGATATAGTAGATTCACTCTATCTCATCCTGCTGATTTTGATTTTGTACGATGAGCCGATCTTTTCGACCAGCTCGATCTGGATATTGTTGGCGCTATCGACGAACTTTGGTTTGTTGGGAAGGCTGAATGCGGCACCGTTCAGCCAGAGCACTTTGGGATCTGCGTCCATTAGCTTTACAGGGGCTCTGCCGTGCCTGCATTCAGCTACTCTGTCATCGGCATACATTATAAGAAAACCCTCTCCCGGCAGTTGGCTGTCATAGCTGCCGATTTTCTGCCTGTTTTCTATAAGGTAATATGTTTCTTCTGTAAGAATTATCTTAACTGCAAGGACATCCGAAGAACCGTCTTCAAGCGGACCCAGGACTATCTCGGGAGACATATCGGGGTCTGCCTCATATATTTTTTTCTGAGGTAGCCAGCCTAGTCTTATCTTTGTCCAGGAAGAAGTGCCCGGCGGAGGCGAGCCGGGAGATATCATGTGGCAGGACATGGGATCCCAGTAACCCATATTTATCAGTGCATTTTCCCATCCCTTATCACGGGTTGGATGTTTTTGCTGAATATCGTGGTCGTATAAACAGGGAACGACTCTTTTTCCATTTTTCACTCCGCCCCAGACATGCGCACAGTCGTGGAACAAAGTGCCGAGGTGTGCCTGTGATGTGAAAATTGCAACTCCCCCCGGCAACGACTGAGCATCCTTGGCAATAAACCGAACATCCTGACTCCATCCAAGCATTCCCGGATATCCGCAAAGCCCTATCATCCCATATTCCCTGAACCTGGCTCCCATGAAGATGACCATAAAGGAGTTCTTTGAAAAATCATGCTTCTCGGAGGCCACATTGATAGAATCCTGGATCAGCCTTGTGACCCTGGATTTGTCGACCTTAAGGTTGGCAGGTGATATCGAATATTCGGATATGGGAAGGGGAAGTTCGATCCATTCTGTAAAATCGACCATTACTGCAGCTTTTCCGTAAGACATTTCTCCGACATAGTGGTCGAGTCTCTGGAATCGTCTGATTATCTCATCCATGTTTATTTTCGGTTTCACATCGGGGAACCTTATCAGAATAACAAGACCTCGCTTAATGTCCGTACGCAGCAAAGGTTTTTCCTGGGCATCACACAGAGCCGGTCCGAGCGTAATAAGAAGTCCTGCTAAAATAATTGCAAAGATAAAAACTACTATCTTATCTAAAGGCTTTCTCATCTGGCCATCCCTCTTCTCCATCATTTCTGCTGCCGGAAATTTGCTGCCGATTGTCCGGGCACAAGTTTAACAGCTCAGAAGACAGCTCTTTTTCGTCTCTCCTGTAATTCATTATTGCATATCAGCTGTAAAATGTATCATCTGCCTGTACTTTCGTTCATGGCCGTACTGCCGCTTACAGCCTTAATCCTGTTTTAAATCCAGTATATAAAGAGCTGTATGCAGCAATACTTAAACTATCCTGGCAGTAAAGGGTGACTGTCCCCTTCATCAAAGAAACAATACAGCATAAAATCAACCTGGGACAAACAGCATTTATTATGATATTCTGCTGCTGTTGCGTACTCAGCGGCGGGAGGCGATCAATTGCCATACAGCAGTAATGATCTGAATAAATTCTCGAAACGTCTGGCCGGACTCATCTTTGGCCTTTTTCTGTACGCACTTGGAATTGCATTTACAATTCAGGCGAATTTTGGCTATGCGCCATGGGATGTCTTCCATCAGGGCATTTCCAATATTGCGGGGATCTCCATAGGCAACGCGAGCATCGTTCTGGGTCTTGTCATATGCGTGGTGTTATACTTACTTCGAGAAAGCCTTGGATTGGGAACGCTGCTCAACATGGTCGTCATAGGAGTCATCCTTGACCTCATACTGGAATCAAAACTGATACCCGGAATGGATGGCCCCTTCTCCGGAACAGCGATGATGGTATTTGGTCTTTTCGTTATTTCATTGGCCACTTTTTTTTACATGAGGTCCGGTTTCGGATCTGGCCCCCGCGACGGACTTATGGTCGCGTTAGAAAGAAGGTCCGGGTTGTCCGTGGGCATTTGCAGAGCGGCTATCGAGTCACTTGCGGTATTGCTGGGGTGGCTGATGGGGGGCCCCGTAGGATTCGGTACACTGATCGCGGCCTTCGGTACCGGCGCCTGTATCCAGATAACCTTCTCGCTTTTGGGATTCAATGCTACGGAAATAAAACACGAAAACCTCCGGGAGACCGCCCTGCTTTTTTTAAAACCATAAGTTTAACCATTTATCCTGCAATATACTGCTCAAAGCCTCGCTTTCTTCCTCGGTATAAATATACGCGGTCCGGCTGTTGTTGACTGCGTGCTTATAAAAAAAGAAGGCTCTTATACACAGAGCCTTCTAAAGGTCATGTTTTTTAAGTTATATGGTCGATCAATAGATTTTAATAATTTCAAATCCATGTTTCTTCAATTCTTTCTGGATCTGGCGGACATGGTCATGTCCGTTCGTTTCCACTGTGATCTCAAGCTGGACAAGTTTAAACCTGTCCATTACCTTTGACTGGTTATGCTCGAGCTTGATGACGTTTGCCCGCAGATCTGCCAGGATCTTTGCGACATTCAATAATTCCCCCGGCTTATCGGGCAGATTGACAGTAAAGCAGAATTGTCTTCCCCTCGAAACAAGCGCCCTGTTGATGATGGCTGAAATAGTCGATATGTCGATATTGCCGCCGCTGATCACGCAGACCACATTTTTGTCTTCCGGGGCGAGTTTTTTCAGTCCGGCCACAGAGAGCGCCCCTGCCCCTTCGGTGATCATCTTGTGCCTCTCCATCAACAGCAATATTGCCTCGAGTATATCCGAATCAGAGACGGTGACCACTTCATCCACAAACTCTTTTATCACTTCAAAAGTCAATGCCCCGGGGGTTTTTACCGCCACACCATCCGCCATTGTGTCGACCTTTTTCAGCTCTGTAACCTTATTTTCATCCAGAGATCTGGCGATACAGCAGGCCCCATCAGGCTCTACCCCGATTATCTCAATGCCTGGTTTCAGCATCTTGGCAGCCATGGCGATACCGCTGATCAAACCTCCGCCACCGATCGGGACGAGTATCTTGTCGACATCGTCAAGTTCTTTAAGCACCTCCAGGGCTACCGTCCCCTGTCCAAGCATTACATCGATATCATCAAAAGGATGAACGAAGACGTAACCGTTCTCAATTTCCAGCTCACGCGCCTTACGGCAAGCGTCATCATAAGTGTCTCCGTGCAGAACGACCTGCACGCCAAATTTTTTTGTTGCTTCCACTTTGATGATCGGCGTAGTCTCCGGCATCACTATCGTGGCTTTAACGCCAAGCATCTGGGCGGCATACCCTACACCCTGTGCATGATTGCCGGCGGAGGCTGCTATTACCCCTCTGCTTTTTTCTTCGTCGCTGAGCTTGCTTATTTTGTAGTACGCCCCGCGAATTTTGAACGAGCCTGTGACCTGAAAGTTTTCCGGTTTGAGGAAGACCCTATTGCCGTATTCCTTACTGAAAAACGTGCTTTCGATCAACTCTGTCTTACGTAATATCGGCTCAAGCGTTTTTTGTGCAAGGCAGATGTCATCGTAAGACACAACTGTCTCTGCCACATGAAAGGTACTGTTATGATCCGTCATCTTGCTTCTACCATCCTTGTTAAAATAAATTATCCTGAAAATTTAATGTTAGTTTTTAAAACTGTGCACCGGGGCGGGGATGCGGCCACCGCGCCTGATGAAATCTGCACAGCTGAACTGATTTACGGGCATAATAGGGGCATAGCCAAGAAGACCCCCGAAAGTCACTGTTTCTCCGACCTTTTTGCCATATACCGGGATCAGCCTCACTGCTGTGGTTTTGTTGTTTATCATCCCGATCGCCATCTCATCTGCGATTATCCCTGATATCGTGTCAGGGGAAGTATCTCCGGGTATAGCTATCATGTCGAGCCCGACAGAGCAGACACAGGTCATCGCCTCAAGCTTTTCAAGTGTCAGGGCTCCGGCCTCGACTGCCTCTATCATCCCATGATCCTCGCTGACAGGGATGAATGCGCCGCTCAGCCCTCCGACATAGGAAGAGGCCATTATGCCTCCCTTTTTGACGTTATCGTTAAGCATGGCAAGTGCGGCTGTCGTTCCGGGAGCCCCTGCATGTTCGAGCCCCATCATCTGGAATATTTCTGCGACAGAGTCTCCGACAGCAGGGGTAGGCGCAAGAGAAAGGTCGATAATGCCGAAAGGAACTCCCAGCCGAGAGGCAGCTTCCTTAGCTACAAGCTGTCCCACCCTGGTTATCTTGAACGCAGTCCTTTTTATCGTCTCGCAAAGGGTTTCAAAGTCCTCTTCATATACTGACTCAAGTGCCCTCTTTACGACTCCAGGGCCGCTTATCCCCACATTTATGGCGCAGTCCCTCTCTCCGACACCGTGGAAGGCACCCGCCATAAAGGGATTGTCCTCAACAGCGTTGCAGAAGACAACGAACTTTGCGCAGCCAAGCGAATCCCGGTCTCTTGTAAGAAAGGCAGTCTCCCTAATTATCTCGCCCATTCTCGCCACAGCGTCCATATTGATCCCGGTGCGGCTGGAAGCAAGATTTATTGACGAACATACCCGTTCTGTAACGCTCAGAGCCTCGGGCACTGAGTCTATGAGCATTCTGTCCGCCGCTGTCATGCCTTTATGCACAAGTGCGGAGAAACCCCCAATAAAATTGACTCCAACCTCTTTTGCGGCATTATCCAGAGTCTTTGCGATCTGGACAAAGTTAGATGTTTTGCAGGCCGCGGCCGCGATCGCCACAGGAGTTACCGATATGCGCTTATTAACGACCGGAACGCCGAATTCTCGGGAAATATCTTCGCCGACCTTTACGAGGTCTTTCGCCTTGGTAGTGATCCTGTCGTAGACCTTTTCGCAGAATCTCTTCTCATCGGGATCTGCGCAATCGAGAATGTTGATGCCCATGGTTATCGTCCGGACATCGAGGTTCTCCTCCTCTATCATCGCGGTAGTTTGACGTGCTTCAGAAATAGTTATCATAATGGTCTGCTATATCCTGTGCATGCTTTCGAATATCTCTTCCCTCTGGAACTTGATGATGACGCCGATCTCCTCGCCGAGCGTTTCAAGGCCGCAGGCTAGTTCGCTGAGTTCACAGGTGGTGTTAGTTATATCGACGATCATGATCATGTTGAAAAATCCCTCGACGATCGTCTGGGATATCTCAAGCACATTTACATCCTTATCAGCGAGATAAACGCATGTTTTCGCTATAATGCCGACCTTGTCCTTGCCAAGAACTGTAATTATGGCCTTCTTCATAACAGATCCCTCCAATATTTTTTTATAAAGGAATAAGGGCGAAGAAAGGCTATCGACTGCCGCATCATCTTCGCTTGAATTTCTTCCCTATTTTTTGCGCAGACAAAACCTTAAGATAAAGCAATATTTGCATTTTTCGTAAGGGAATTTGTCCAACTGTAATGGGAAACAATTCTACAGCATTTCCACAAATTCAGAAACATCTTTAATTAATTTTTAAATTGATATTCCATATATTTGTAGACTAAAAAAGGAGCCCTTCTTTACTGGGGGCTCCTTTTAAACCACTTTAGGCATCTACCTTTAGCGTTACAGGAATGCTACGATATGCTACGATATGCTCACATCAATAACAATAGGGGATCCCTTTCTTTTTTGCGTTTTCTATCCAGCGCGGGACAGGCGGAACAAGTTCTGTTTCATCCGGAACTCTCATTTCGATGAGGACAGGACCTTTATACTCAATTGCCTCCCTGAGAATATCAGTGATTTTTTCAGGATCATCTATCTTGTAGGACCTTATCCCGAATGCCTTTGCAACGCCTGCGTAGTCAACTACTCCGAAGTTTGTGGCAAAAAAGTCTGAGTGATAAACGTGCTGTGTTTCGCCTTTGATCCACCCGAATACATTATTGTTGAAGATGACCAATTTCACATTCACCCCCAGGCGCGCATAAGTCTCCAGTTCGCCGCAGTTGAAATGAAAACTCCCGTCACCGCCAAGCGCAAAGACCGTATGATCAGGATGAGCTACCGCAACGCCTACGGCAGCCGGGATCGAATATCCCAGAGCTCCATTTGAATAGTTTGATAAGAACATGCGCCCCTGTTTTTTCTGGACCATGTAGGCAGCAGAAAAAATACTTCCCACAGAGGGCTCAACGACCACATAACTTTTCTCCGGTATCAGTTTTTCAAGTTCCTTTACGAAACGTATCGGGTGTATAGGACATTCGCAGCATTCGCATGGATCTTTCATTGATTCGTCAAGGGCCGCCATTGCAGGGGCTACCTCAGCCGCAATCTTTGCCCTCCCCTTGAGTCCGGCTGTCTTTGCCTTTTCGACCATATAACCGACAGTTGCCTTTGCGTCTCCCAAAAGGATAACGTCTGTCCGGTAGTTGTTTCCTGCATCGACACCATCAATGTTTAGGTGGATTATTTTGGGAGGATCGCATGCGCTAGGCAGTTTCCAGGCATCTGTACCTGCGGAGTCGGTGTTTGAACCAACAAAGAAAACAAGGTCGGCGGTCTCAAGGAATTTGTTGGAATAGCTTGTGCCTCCTCTTGCACCTATAAGACGGATAGAAAGCGGATGTACTTCCGAAACAGTTCCCTTGGCAGTCATAGTGCACCCGACAGGGATCCGGAAATGCTCTGCAAGAGCGATCACCTCATCCCCTGCTTCAGAGACAAGTGCTCCCTGACCACAGACGATGACGGGCCTTTCTGCCGAAGCAATGAGTTCCAGTGCCCTGTCTATCTGTGCAAGATCCGCAACGGGACGGTAGGCCGGCCATTTCGCCATGCACGGATCGGCGAATATGTCATTAACCTCAGCCTCTTCAACATAAATATCCATTGGGATCCTGACGTGTACAGCTCCGGGACGTCCGCTCAGCGCAACACGGAAAGCCCTTCTTATAAGGAAGGGGATGTCCTTTGCTTTGCTTATCAAAATGCTTTCCTTCGTTATCGCGCTGTAGAGCCTGTTCTGGTCAAAGCCCGAAAGCATATTTCTTTTGTCGTTGTTGAACGGGACATCTGAAGTAAAGCAGATGGTAGGCACAGCGCCGGTAAAAGATTCGATCACTCCGGGAACCGGATGCCCGCCTCCCGGGCTCGGTGCTTCGCTAATGCCAACACGGCCTGTGACTTTTGCATAAGCTTCTGCCATGAATGCCGCTGCCCGCTCGTCATGCGTAAGGATATGCTCTATCTCGTTGCATTTAAGCCAGTCACGATACAACCCAAGAGTGGTCTCTCCGGGCAGGCCGAAAATATGTCTGACATCGTGTACCTTCAACATTTCCAACAATATCTGAGCACCTGTCATTTTCATTCTTTAATCTCCTTTACAACACTATAATGTCAACAGCACATCAAAATAAGTGGTTTAGATGTAACACATTAAAAAATTCAAGTCAAGGAAGATATCGGACAGGGGAAAAGGAAGGTCAAAAAAATTTTAGGTACTTATGAAAGAAAAACAAATAGATAAAAACAAAACGATCAAGCTTCTGCAGTTTCTTTATAAACACAGCAGCTTGATCGTTTTATCATAAAAAAATTTGATAATTACGTTGCCTGCTGAACGAAATGCCTCAAAGGGCCTCGTTCAGATCTGGGTAAAAATAGTTATCTTTTCATGAACCCTTTGAACATTCCTCCAAGGTCATCCATTATGCTGCCGTCGTTGTCGGCATCCAGGAGGTCCATTGCCATATTCATGAAGTTATTTTTGCTGCCTGCGCTCTGCTGCAATAATCCGCCCAGCATGTCCGTGATCCCGGACTGATCAACATTCTGCTGCTTTTTCTGCTGAGCCAGTGCGCCAAGGAGCAGCGGCGCCAGCTGTGCCATGAGTCCGGAGACCTGATTCATCTCCATCCCCGTCTTTTGCGCCAATTTATTCTCTACTCTTGCGTTATTACCGCCAAATATGTGTTGAAGCAT
>Ga0334883_1000946_pt1 | contig 46676 bp, 38 predicted proteins | sample GraSluR1_MG_6_FD_207230 | JGI IMG/M metagenome (GOLD analysis project Ga0334883, IMG submission 207230) | Sludge microbial communities from methane-producing bioreactor in Wageningen University, Netherlands - Granular Sludge_09_05-R1 | ecosystem: Engineered > Bioreactor > Anaerobic >...
GTCGAGGTTGTGGAACTGCATGTAGGCCTGGTCGCCGTACATGTTGACCATGAACTCTTTGATGATGTTGAACTCGTTGTTCTCGAAGATGACCCAGACCACCGGGATCTCGTATTCCACGGCGGTGAGCAGCTCGAAGCCGGCCATGAGGTAGCCGCCGTCACCACAGCCGCAGACCACATGCTTGTCCGGGTTGGCGCACTTGACCCCGATAGCGCCGTTGACATGGCTGGCCATGGGCCCGAAGCTGCCCGGGTTTTGGTAGCGCTGGTTCCGGTTCAGCTCCAGGTGGCAGTTGAGCCAGAGCATGTGGGCGCCGGCGTCGCCCATGACGATGGTGTCGGGCGGCAGGTTGGCGGACATGGCCCGCACCAGGGCCGCGGGATGCACCCTGCCTGAGGTGGGTTCCAGGGGGTGGTCGTAGTACTTGTCACGGGGCACCGTCTTGGGCGGCACAGGACCGACTCTCTCACCCAGCGCCTCCATCAGCGCGACGATGGCGGGCGAAGCGTCGCTGACCATGCCCAGATCGGCCTTGTACACTTTGTCGATCTCATGCGGGTCGATGTTGACGTGCAGGAGCGTCTTGCCGGCGTACAACTGGGGGCTAAAGGCGAAGGTAGCGTTCTGAGCGAAGGAGTTGCCGATCGCCAGTACCACATCGGCCGCCTCGAAGTAGGACTTGGCGCCGGGGTCTCCGGAGGTGCCGTACACGCCCAGCGAGAGTGGATGGTTCTCGGGCAGGACGCCCTTGGCGTCCATGGTGGTGATGAAGGGCAACTGGAAGCGCTCCACAAGCTGGAGCAGCTCGGCCTCGGCATGGCTGCGGATCACGCCGTAGCCGGCGATCAAAACGATACTGCGGCCCTCCTCGATCGCGCCGGCGAGGGCCTCGGCGAACTGCGTCACCTGAGCCGGGTCGGGCAGGACCGGCGGAATGCTGATGCTGACCTCACGGAAGTTGTCCACTTCGGCGACGGTGATGTCCTTGGGGACGTGGATATGTACGGGACCGGGGCGCCCCTCGAAGGCGGTGGTGATGGCATCCTGGAGGATGTCGCAGGCCTGGCCACCCTCCTCGATGATGTAGGACTTCTTGGTGGTGGCCGAGAACATCGCGTGGGAGTCGGGGGTGCGGCTCAGTCCGGTGGACTCGTTGAGCGCGCCTTTCCCGCGCTGGCTCATGGAGGTGTAGCCGGTGATGCCCAGGACCGGCAGAGAGTCGGAGAGCGCCACGGCCATTCCGGAGAAGAGGTTGAAGGCGCCGGGGCCTCCGGTTGCGAAGCAGACGCCCAGCTTGTCCGAGAACATGGCGTAGCCGCATGCCATGAAGGATGCGCCCTGCTCGTTGCGCACGATGACCGTCTTGATGTGCTCCGAGTCGCGCAGGGCCAGGAGCATGGAGGCATTGACCTGCCCCGATCCTCCGAACACGTGATCCACGCCAACCAACTCCAGCGTCTTCACGATGCTCTCGTTGACGTCCATCTGTTCCCCCCTATCATGTGGCGCCCTGCGGGCGCGAGGCCCGTCTGCGGGCGCGAGGCCCGTCCGCGGGCGCGAGGCCCGTCCGCGGGCGGCGAGCTTCGCGGCCGGCGGGCCGGTGTACGCGGTCCGGCTCACCCCGCTCGGGGCATGGCGGCCGCCCCCAGAGGCCCGGCCGAGAAGCCAGGCCGGCCCGGTTCCTGTCATTCCGAGCGTCCATCTCGCGCAGCGAGATAGCGAGGAATCTCGCTGAATGCCGGGGGATTCCTCGAGCTGCTCCCTCCGGGAGCGGACGCTCTCGGAATGACATTCCCGGCGAATGCGGTGTTTTCGGCCGCCCCTAGGCATCTACCCCCGGTACCCCGATCCGGATGGGGCTGAACACGTCGATGGCCTCGGTCTGGCCGATGGCCGTGAAGTAGTGGGGCACATCGGCGGGAATGAAGTAGCTGTCGCCCTCCTTGAGCGTGGCCGGCTCGCCCCCGATGACCATCTCGAACCCGCCCTTGATGACGTAGCCGAACTGCTCCTGCGGGTGGGAGTGCTCGGCCACGACACTGCCGTCCGCCATGTCCCAGTGAAAGACGCTGAGGTGCTCAATGTGGCCCAGCACCTTCAGCACGACACCCTTGCCCAGGTCCTTCTCGGGGATCTCGTCCTTGAAGCAGTACATAGTCCTGAACCTCTGCAGTGGGATTTCACCTGGGGCCTGCTGCGTCGCCGGCGACTACACCAGCGGCCCGGGGCCGGCCTGCGGGCGCCGCGCCCGGACCCGGAATGTTGGTAGACAAGCACGCATACACACGGCCCCAGAGCAACCGAACAGTCTACAGGGCGCGGTAGCGCGACACGCACGGCTTGCGGATTGCGAGGCCCCTTCGCCCTACGGGCACGGCAGCGGCCGCGCGTCATCTTGCATCAGCGGGAATGAGCAGACGCGCGGCCGCCCCCCGGCGGGCCGGACGCTGCTTCGGGAGTTGACATGGCCTCGGTTGCCCCGGCCACCTGCGACCGCGGGCATCGAGCCCGATCCGAGGTCTGTCGCGGTGCTATTGTCGGCATCAACTGCGCTGAGCTTGAGGAAGCTCGCGGACGGAATATCGAAGTGCTCGCGCTGCCGCACCGAGCTCGAGGCGGCGTGGCCAGTCCGGGGGCGGCAGAGCCTGTCCGCTGAGTCAATTGGACCGCCTACGTGCTTCGGCGCCGTGGCCCGAAACGTGCAGGACGAGTGTCGTCATGGTCTTGTGGATATGTTATCTCCGCGTTGAGGATGCGCTTGTCCACCGGACGTCGCTTCGCCTCGCATACCCGCGGGTGCGGCAGGACGTTGCCGACAGGCTCAGCAGGCCCGAAGGGCCCGGGCAGCAGCTTCCACTGCTCAGTGTTAGACGCCGACGCGGTGACTCCTGCCGGGCGTCCGGCGCCATTTCTCCACGCCTGCGATGCAGTGCGTCCGCTGTTGGCGTCGTCGCCGTGGCGCCGGGAGTATCGAGCCAACACTCGTGGCTCTGACGGTAACACCGGACGCATTGCGCCATGGAGGGTGGCACCGAAGTTGCTGTGAAGGCAGACGCGGCCGGATCGTAGTCGCCCCCATCACCAGGCCTTTGTCTCACCTTCCCAGACACACCCATGGCGATCGCCACCGTCGGCGACGCCACAGCGCAGCGCAGACGGCATTGCGGACGGCGCCGGACCGATTGCGCGCGCACCCCGGACGATATCGGCGCACATTGCCACCCTTGGGCCTTGACGCTGACAGAGGGGCCGTGTACACTACGGGTGAATTGGGGCCGGGTGATCTCGACGAGTCACGCACCGACGCGGGGGAGCGTCGCGTATCTCACATGATAGGAGCGAAAGGTTTCGACTGGTTTGCAGACCGGGCCCGACGCTTCGGCCCCAACACCTCAAGGAGGGTTAGCTGATGAGAGTCGCGCACGTATCGTTTCTGCTCGTAGCCGCCGCCATGCTTTTGGGTCTTGTCCCGGCCATTGCTGAGACCGCGGACTACCCCATCAGCGTCACGCAGGTCGTCGATCCGTGCAAGGCCGTCAAGAAGGACGTTGTGCTCGTCCACTTCCTGGGCTCCAACAACGCTCCGGCCACCGCAACACTGAACGAGTTCATGCAGGGCATCGTCCCGAGCTGGGCGCTCAACAACGGCAGGCTGCCGCGACCGGCCAATGTCCCCACGCTGGTTGAGAACGTCACCGTTCCGCATCAGGGCAAGGCCTTCATCGTCGATGACCAGCAGGCCCCGTGCCCGCCGGGATGCGTCCGCAAGGACAAGCGGCCGCGCCTCCCCGTCTACCTCCGGGTCAAGATCAACAACCTCCCCGATCACCAGGTCTGCGAGGACCGCAACGAGCGGTTCAAGGGCATTGTCGCCGACCCCTGGAAGATCGAGAGCTACTTCATCACCACCTACACCGTGGTGTGCCGGGTCACCAAGGACCACAAGACCCTTCCGTACACCCATGTGACCAAGAAGGTCGAGACCGGCGCATACAAGAAGTTCAACTGGGTCGACCCCTGATCTCGGTTGACAGCCGCGTCTCGCCGCGATAGCCTACACACTGCACGCGCCCGTCACCGGGCGCGTGCAGTCACATCGGCTGCCACACAAGGAGGGCTCCCCGTGCGTCAGATGGCTCTGATGGCTGTAGCCGCCTTCGTCCTGTGTCCCCTGGCATTTGCCCAGGAGGCCGACCAACTCAGCGCCGACGACTTCCGTCTCCACCTGTCCCCCATCCGTGACTGGAGCCAGTTCGCGGGCCCACAGAGTCCCAACCGCTTCGCCGGCAACATTCTCGGGGCCTGGCAGAAGAAGACCGGCGAAGGCGATGCCGTGGTCTATGTCATCGGTACACGTCGCGAGGGCCAGTACATCCTCGATCAGGTCGCCGGCTCCTTCTCCCAGTTTCTCTCGGACCAGGGCGTGGCCGCCGAGCAGTTCGGCAACTTCCACGCACTCGGTCGGGATGCAGTCAAGTTCAGCATGTCCGGGCCCGGCACGGGGCAGATGATCGCCGCGCTGTCGGAGCGACTGCAGGACAAGGTGCCCACCTACATGGAGGTGGTCCTCACCACCAACCTGTGGCACAACGGCCAGGGCACCGACTTCATCCAGTTTGTGCTGGGATGCCCCGCTGCGGCCAAGAAGGAGGGCACCGAGGCGCTGCAGACCGTAGTGCACAAGTCCTTCTTGCTCGGGCAGTTCGCGGGCACCCAGAGGCAGGAGCCCGGCACGGAGGACGACGAGGAGGAGTACGAGGAGGCGGGCGAGGAGCCCGACACCGCGGAGGCCGTCGAGCCGGCGCTGGAGCTCAGGTCATCGCTGGAGGCCAAACGGGCACCGGGCGCCCCGGCCCGGAGCCCCTCAGCGACCCCAACAAGCCCGGCGGACGAGGAGCCGACCCCGGCGGCCGCGCCGGAGCCCGCGCCGGAACCGACTCCGGCCGCCGAACCATCTCCGGAACCATCTCCGGAACCATCTCCGGAACCATCTCCGGAACCCGCGCCGGAACCGACTCCGGCCGCCGAACCCTCTCCGGAGCCCGCGCCGGAACCGACTCCGGCCGCCGAGCCCGCGCCGGAACCCGCGCCGAAACCGACTCCGGCGGCCGAGCCCGTAGTGGCGCCGTCCGGGAATGGCTCGGGCGAATCGCTGACCCTCGACGGGATTCTGTTTGGCTCCCTGTACAACTCGGCGGCCGCGGTCCCTCGCCCGATTGCCGTGCAGTTTCTCAGCGCCCGGCGCGAGGGTGTGGATGTCAGGTGGCAGGCGGGTCGGGACGACAGGACCGACGTCTACGTCTGCATCTGGGCCGACATGAGGGCGGTCTGGATCGTGCCGGCCAGGGCCTTCAGGACCATGGCCTCGGAGAAGGCCAATGGCTACGAGCTGCAGTACAGCGAGGCCATGGCGCCGTACCTGGGCCAGTGGAACAACCTTTGGGACCCCGAGCCGGGGCGCTGACCGCCTCCCGACCCATCGGCCTCATGACGCCGTCGGCTCTTTCAGATGCCGACGGCGTCTTGCTGTGGTGCCGGGCCGCGGTGAGCACGCCGGGCCTGCGGGGCCGGTGCCGTGAGCAACGATGCCACGCTTCGCGCAAGGCTGTCCGGGAGCTGCATGGCCGCTTTGGCGGTTGCCCAGAGCGGCGGGCGCCGTCGCAGCCGTCGCCGCAGGCGGGGAGGCACGGCTCCTGCGCCCGCGCGCAGCGGTACTCCGCGGGCGACCGCGCGGGGCCGGCTCAGGCCGCGGATAAGGAGGAGGCGCGGCTCAGGCCGGCGAAACCCCTCGCCGCTTCGGCCGCAGATCGCGGTGGTCGCCGCCACCGGTGAGGCACCGCCGCTGCAGGAGACCCGGATGACGACCATCATGGCGCCGGCCCGTGAGGTTCGAGTCCTATCGGAGACGGATGTCGTGGTTGCCGGTGGCGGCATGGGCGGCGTGTGCGCGGCCGTGGCGGCCGCCAGAGCGGGCGCCCGCGTCCTGCTTGTGGAGCGCCACAGCTATCCCGGCGGGGTGGCCACCGCAGGCCTGATGTGCAGCATTACCAACTACCTGGTGACGCGAGACGGCCGGCAGGTCACCGCGGGACTGGCGGCCGAGCTGATAGACCGGCTCATCGGGGCCGGCGGCGCCCTGCCCGGCTACCTGCGGGCCGAACAGCCGCAGATACCTCTGGACCCCGAGACGCTCAAGCGAGTGCTGCTCGCCATGCTGCGCGAGGCGGGCGTGGACTGCCTGTATGCGGCCACCATCTCACAGACGATCGGCGGCGGGACGGTGGTTGAGGCCGTGGTCTGTGAGACCCCGTCTGGACCCGTGGCGGCTATCGGCCGCCAGTTCGTGGACGCGACCGGCGACCTGACGGTGCTTGCCGGCGCCGGTGGGCCCGCCGAGGAGATTCAAGGGTCGGCCACGCTGCTGTTCCGGATGGCCAACGTCGACGTGGACGCGATCGTCGACTGGCTCCAGGAGCATCCGGACGACTACTCGCCTCACAGTGATGTGCCCACGAGCCTCGAGGACACCATCGCCAACTGGCGGCGTTACGGGGTGTTCCACCTTCCCCACTACGCCGGGCGGGAGCTCTCCGTGGTGCGTGACGCCACCGAGAGCGGCGATCTGCCGGCGACCTACGGCCGGTACGCCCGTGACCTCTGGGCGATGGGGATGTACGGCAGCAGGGGGCTGCCGGGTGTGGTGCTGGTCAACTCCTGCGCCTTCGACGGCGTAGCCCTTGACCCCGTTCGCCGCAGCCGCTGCGAGGAGGAGGGGCGCGCGGTTGCCGCGGTGCTGGCGGAGTTCCTGCGCTCCCACTTCCCCGGCTTTGCGACCGCGCACCTCCTGGACACGGCCGCCGAGCTGGGGATACGGCTGAGCAGAAGGCTCCTGGGGCGTCACCTGCTGACGGGCGAGGAGTACCGCGGGGGCCTGCGGTTCGCCGACACGGTGGGGCGCACGACGGAGGTGGACCGGAGCGGCCCGGCGCCGACGCGGTACGCGCAGGGCGGGGAGATCCCGCTGCGCTGCCTCCTGGCGGACCGGCCGTGCAATGTGATCTGCGGGTCCGGCAAGAGCGCGTGCACCGATCCGGCCGGGCTCCTGCGTGGCCAGGTCGGCTGCATGGTGATCGGTGAGGCCGCGGGCGCGGCGGCCGCGCTGGCGGCCGCGAGATCGGTGGCGCTCAACGAGCTTGACCCCGCCGTCCTGCGCAGGCACCTGCGGGCCGTGGGCGTTGACCTGGGCGACTGAGTCGGGGCGCCCCCGGCGCGGCGCTCCCCGCGGGCACCGCCACCGCGCCGGCAGCCATGCTCGCCGGATGGCGGATAGGGCCCGCTCGATGCACTGATGGCGATGCCCGAACCGAAGGAGTGTCTGGCCATGCCGGTCGAACTGCTCTGCCTGCTTGTCGTGCTGTGCCTCTTGGTGGCCGTTCCGGCCACGGCCAGGTCGACGGTCTACGTCTCGAAGCTGGGAGATGACTCGGACGGGTCGTCCTGGGCGAAGGCCTATACCACGATTCAGGCGGCCCTGGACGCGGTGCCGGATGACGCCGGGGGGCACAGGATCGTCGTTCGCCCGGACACGTACTTCGAGGCCATGTTGTGGACCGCCCACCGGGGCGCGGCGGGCGCCTACAACGAGCTGGTGGGCGACATCGACGGGAGCCTGGGGTCGGGAACCAGCGGATGGGTGGTCATCGATTCCGGCGATCCCGGGCAGCAGGGGTTCAAGAGCTACGACTGGTGGGGGCCGATCCGGGCCACCTCGCAGGGCTGGTCACCGGAGCACACCGACGAGACGTTCTCCGCCATCTGCTGGGACCGCTGGCGGCTGGCCAACCTCTACGTCACCGGTGGCGACGGCGGCATCTTCTTCGACCTCACCGATCAGGTCAAGCCCTTCAGTGTGATCGTGGACAACTGCGTGAGCATCGGCCGGGCCTTCGGTGGTGGCGTGGCCAGTTGTCTGTCGCGGCCCGACGAGCCCATCACCTACCGCGACTGCTATCTGTGGGCTCTCGACTGGTGGGGCGACACGGCGGGCGCCTATGTGCGAGTGGAGAACGAGGCCATGCCGCCGCAGCCGGACGCGGTGTTTGAAGACTGCGTGCTGGTCAGCCCCCAGTGTGCCCTCAAGGCCAGCAACTTCGGTTTCCACACCTTCACCCGCGTGAAGCTCAACCGCTGCAGGCTGGTGACACTGAACTTCTCCCAGCCCCACGGCACCCCCACCGACGGCGTCATTCAGAGCGTGCAGGAGGGCAAGCTGCTGCACGTTGACTTCGAGGACACCACGGTCATGGGGTACAAGGTCTTCGGGGTGATCGTTGACAAGGAGACCGCCGGTGACATCGGCTACACCACCAAGGGCGATGTGAGAGCGTACGTCCAGTTCCAGCAGGAGGTGCCGGCCGGCTTCCACCGCATGGCCCACTGGCCGGTGGACGTGTTCCAGACGCTGACGCCCCCCTCGCCGCAGCGCAAGTCGGTCTTCTCCAGCAGGGAACTGCTCCTGCGCGACATCTGCGAGGTCTCGCCCTTCGTCTGGGAGGGGCGGCTGTGCCACATGGAGTGCGTTCGGCCGGGCAGCGGCGGGGCCAAGGAGGACTACTACCTGCTCCTGCGCGATGCCGAGACGGGTCGGGAGATGGCCCGGTTCGCCGAAGGCTACTCGCTGGCCTCGATCCTGGTGCACGAGGGAACCTTCTACGCCTTCGCCTCCCGCTGGGAGCAGGGCAACTGGTGCGATGTGACGGTGTTTTGGTCCTCCGACCTGAAGTCCTGGCAGTCCCAGGTTGCGGTTCGCGGAGAGAACGAGGGCCTCTTCAACAGCTCTGTATGCCGGGGGCCGGCCGGGTTCGTCATGGCATACGAGTCCAATGAGGCCACGTACCCGGCATTCACCACCAAGTTCGCCCAGTCCTCGGACCTGTTGACATGGACCAGGCTTCCCGAAGCCACCTTCGGCACCAATCGCTACACCGCCTGCCCCTGCATCCGCTATGCCGACGGCCATTACTACGTCCTGTACCTGGAGCGCCGGTCTCCCCGGCACTTCTTCGAGACTTACATCACGCGGTCCGCAGACCTGCGCACCTGGGAGCTCAGTGCCGCCAATCCCGTGCTCTCACCCGAGGGTCTCGATGAGGGGGTCAACGCCTCAGACCCGGAGCTGGTGGAGTGGGATGGCAGGACCCTCATCTACTTCGCGGTCGGGGACCAACTGAAGTGGATGAACGTCAAGCGCGCCGCCTACCCGGGATCGCAGGCGGAGTTTTTGGCCTCATGGTTCGCGGCGGCGGGGATCCCGGACAAGGGCACGGCGTCGGCCGCGGCGCCGCTGGATGGGGGCTAGCGAAGCTCCGCGGGGAAGCCACGAGGACGGCACGGGAGTCCGGCTCGGGTCGGTGCCACGGCCGGGCCGCGCTCCCGCCTTGCGGGGCCCGCTCCCGCCACGGCTGCAGGCCGCTGAACGGCCCTGAGACCGCGCTTCCAGACCGAGCCGAAGCCGGGCATGTCCCCCCAGGCCGCAAGGCTGTATGTTCCCGGCAGTGCCACGCCCCCCCCCCGCCCTCGGAGCGGCCCCGTTCCGAGGGCGGCCTGCGCCCAGTGCCGCCCCAACCGGCCCCTGAGCAGCCCTGAACCGCGTCTTGCCGGTGCCCCATCGGTCCCCGCCAGTTGAGGCTCCGCCCACCGACTCACTTGTCACTACTTTGTTACTCAACCACGAAGGAATCCCCCGAACACAAAGCCAATCAATAGTGTCAGAATTGAGAGTGCCGAGTCTTTGAGTAGAGGCTACTCTTGATGCACCGATGCTTTGGACTTTTCAGGGCACCTGCGGCCACTCCGCCGGCGCTGTGTTGCTGTAACGTGACTCCGGCCTGCCCGGGGCGGGGAAACTCCGGGGCTCACGAAGGACTCAACAGACTCATGATGGATGCAGCCGATGTTCCCCTATCGGTACGGCCGACAGGCTTCATGGTGGCGCCGGCGGGCGGCAGGTCTGGCCGTCGGGTGCCTGGGGCGAGGTAGCTACTGTAAGCCCGGCCGAGAAGTCTGGCCGGCCCGGTTCCTGTCATTCTGAGCGTCCATCTCGCGCAGCGAGATGGCGAGGAATCTCGCTGAATGCCGGGGGATTCCTCGAGCTGCCCTCATTGGGAGCGGACGCTCTGGGAATGACATTCCCGGCGAATGCGGGGGCTTCGGCCGCATCTTTAGAGGTGAGGTAGTGTGACAGTGCTGTTGCTTCGACTCGCCGGCCCGATGCAGTCGTGGGACACGGCTCCGCGAAGGGACGTTCAGGTCAGCCGGGAGCCGTCCAAGTGCGGCGTGGTGGCTCTGCTGTGCGCGGCGATGGGCACGGACCTCACGTTGCCCCGACTTATGGAGCCCCTGGCGCGACTGCGGATGGGTGTGCGCGTGGATCGGGAGGGAGTTCTTGCCCGGGACTTCCTGGCCGAGACCGCCCTCGACCTGCTGGGCACGGACAGCGACGGGAACGGCGATTGCGGCGGCGTGGCGGGCGAGCGGAGCCAATCCCGCTGTCTGGCGGACGCCGGGTTCCTGGTCGCCCTGGAAGGCGAGCCGGACGTGCTGGCCAGGTGCGACCGCGGCCTGCGCAGCCCGCGGTCGCCCCTGTATCTGGGGCGTGTCGGCTATCTGCCCGCCGAGCCCGTTCATCTCGAGGACGGTCTGTGCCAGGGATGCCTTGAGGAGGCCCTGAAGCAGTACTGGTGGCGCCCCCGACCGCGGGAGTCGCTGCCGCCATGGGGCCTCCGGTTCGTGATCGAGACCACCGAGGCCTCAGGGGAAGTGCGTCTGGACCAGCCGCTTTGTCTGGCGCCGGGGCGGGTCCGCCTGGGCAAGCGACACGTCATCACCTCGTGGGACATGCCTCGCTGCGTGGCGCCGCCCGAAGGTGCCGAAGGTGTCTGGTCCGTGCCGCCCCAGGGGGTGTCCGCCCCTCTTGACGACCCGGCGGCGCGCCCCGGCCCCCGCTGAGAACCTGCGAGCTCGGCAACGGCCGCCCTTGCCAACCGGCTGCCGGTGTGGTAGAAATGTGCTGTGACAATGGAATACCGACCGCGGTCCGGGTAGCACGGCGCCGAGCCCCTCTGTGGCGCCTTCCGGAAGACGGTGAGAGACCGTCGCTGCCCCGCAACTGTGACCAGTGACGAAACCCGCTATCGGCCACTGTCCTTCGGGACGGGAAGGCGCGGGGAGTAGGATGATCTGGGAGCCAGGAGACGGCCCCGACCGCATTGCCGCCCGTTGGGCGGTACCCGAAGCGCTCCTTCGCGGGTAAGGAGGGTGGTGTGGCTTACCTCGTCCGGCGGTGTGCCTCTCCCCCTTCCCCTGTCTTGCCGACACACTCGACGCGGACGCCCGGCGTCCGAGCGTCCTGATCTTTGTGGAGCTGAACATCCCTTGGCCGACACAAGACGGCCGCCTCCGGGCAAGCTCGCTGCTCCGTCGGTGGCCTCCACGGGCCACGACGAGAGCCGGCTGCGGAAGGGACATCGCGACGCCTTGGGCGTCGGGGTGCTCGTTCTGCTGCTGGGCCTGTTCTGTGTCCACGTGGCGGTGGGCTCCGTGTACATCCCCCTGCGTGACGTGGTGCGGGTGCTCACCGGTCAGGGCGCGGACAAGGAGGCCTGGGAGACGATCATCCTGATGTTCCGTCTCCCGCGGGCGCTCACCGCCGTCCTGGCCGGGGCGGCTCTGGCCGTGAGCGGCCTGCAGATGCAGACCCTGTTCCGCAATCCCCTTGCCGACCCGTACGTGCTGGGCATCAATGCGGGCGCCAGCCTGGGCGTGGCCCTGGTGGTGCTGGCCTCGGGAGTTCTGGGGCAGGTGGTATCGCTGGCCAACCTGGGCACGACCGGCGACCTGTCCATCGCCCTCGGTGCCAGCCTCGGAGCAGCGGCGGTGTTCCTCATTGTCGTCGCGGTATCGCGCAAGGTCAGCGGGAACATGACCCTGCTCATCCTCGGCCTGATGTTCGGCTATGTGACGAGCTCAGCGGTCACAATCCTACTGCACTTCGCGGTCCGCGAGCACATTCAGGCCTTCGTCGTGTGGACTTTCGGTAGCTTCTCGGGCGTCACCTGGGGGCAGCTCCGCGTACTGGCTCCGGTGGTCCTGGCCGGACTGGCCCTGTGCTTTTCCTACGTCAAGCCGCTGAATGCCCTGCTCCTGGGCGAGGCCTATGCAGGCAGTATGGGCCTCAACGTGCGGCGCGCCCGGCTGGGGCTGATCGGCAGCACCTCACTTCTGGCCGGGGTGGTAACGGCCTTCTGCGGTCCCATCGGGTTCCTGGGGATCGCGGTTCCGCACCTGTGCCGCAGCCTGTTTGCCACTTCGGACCACCGCGTCTTGGTGCCGGCGGTCACGATGGTGGGCGCTTCGCTGGCGCTGGTGGCCGACCTGGTCGCCCAGTTGCCCGGCAGCGACGCCATCCTGCCGCTGAATGCCGTCACCTCACTGCTCGGCGCCCCCGTGGTGATCTGGATCGTCCTGCGACAGCGCGGCGCGGGGGTGTCGGCATGACGGGAGGCGACCGCGCCCTCGAGACGGCTTTGCCCTCCCCGGGCGGCGAGAGTCGGGCCACCGCGCCGATCCTCCGTGCCGCAGGGCTCGGCATCGGGTACCGCCGCTCGCGACGCCCGGCCAAGGTCGTGGCAGAGGGCCTCAATGTCGGCGTGGCACCCGCGCAGTTTGTCTGTCTCGTGGGTCCCAACGGAGCCGGCAAGTCCACGCTGATCCGCACTCTTACCGGCGTGCAGGTCCCGCTGGCCGGCAAAGTCTTCCTCAACGGCCGGGATGTGCACAGAATGGCCGCGCGGGAACTGGCGCAGCAGGTCAGCGTCGTGCTCACCGAGCGAATGGCGGCCACGGCCCTGTCGGTGCACGCCCTGGTGGCGCTGGGCAGGTTCCCCTACACGGGATGGTCGGGGAGGCTCAGATCGGAGGACGAGGCCGTCGTGCGCTGGGCGCTGGGGGCGGTGGGCGCGCTGGACCTTGCCGGACGCGACGTGAGCGAGCTCAGCGACGGTGAGCAGCAGAAGGTGATGATCGCCCGGGCGCTGGCCCAGGAGCCGCGGCTGATGGTCCTGGACGAGCCCACGGCGTTCCTGGACCTGCCCCGACGCGTGGAGCTGATGCACCTGCTCCGCCGCCTGGCCCGGGATACGGGCGCCAGCTTCCTGCTCTCCACCCACGACCTGGACCTGGCTCTGCGCACCGCGGACCGCATCTGGCTGCTCCCCGCCGGAGGGCCGCTACAGGACGGAGTGCCGGAAGACCTTGTCCTGAGCGACGCCTTCGAGCGGACCTTCGCCAACGAGGGCGTCTCCTTCGACAAGACCAGCGGAGCGTTCCGGGTGCACGGAGCCACAGGCGGACCGATCGGCCTGATCGGCGGCGGAGTGCACGCATTCTGGGCCCAGAGGGCCCTGGAGCGCGAAGGCTATCGAGTCTTGGTTGGTGCCGATGATCTCGCCATGTCGGTTACCGTTACCGCCGATGGCGACCCCTTCGGCTGGCGGCTGATGGTGGGCGACGGCGTGAGCCAGGTCTACGACGGGTCGACCCTCGAGGGCCTTGTGGCCTGCCTGGCGGCACTCGAGCAAGAGATGAAGACCTCTGCAGACAGGTGACCGACTGATGAGAGAGCCCAGAGGCCTGCTGCTGGTGAACACAGGCGACGGCAAGGGCAAGACCACCGCCGCCTTCGGTCTTGCCATGCGGGCCGTGGGGCACGGGATGCGGGTGTGTGTCATCCAGTTCATCAAAGGCCCATGGCACAGCGGGGAGATCGAGGCCGCCCGGTACTTCGGCGACCGGATGCAGGTGCACGTCAGAGGCGCGGGCTTCACCTGGCAGTCGGAGGACCTGGACGAGGACATCGCCATCGCGCGGGAGGCCTGGAGCTTCGCAGCCGACACGATCGCCGCCGACGCTCACGAGATGATCGTCCTGGACGAGCTGACCTACCTGATCAAGTACGGCATGGTGCCCGAGCACGAGGTGCTCGCTGTCCTGAGCTCGCGCCCGGCACACATGCACGTGGTGGTCACCGGGAGGGACGCTTCGGAGGGCCTCATCGCACTGGCCGACACCGTCACCCGGATGGAGGCGGTCAAGCACCCGTATGATGAGGGAGCAAAGGCGCAGCCCGGCGTAGAGTTCTGAGGACGACGGGGAGCGGGAGGACAGCGCGGCGGCCGACGGGCTCGTACCATCCGGCATCGGCGGCGGACTGCTTCAGCGGACCTGGGGCCGGATAGACCCGACCTGCGCAAGTCATTACCAGACAGGCTCCCATGTTACGTTCCCCGACATCGCTGGAGGTCATCGCGAACAGAAGGCGAACAGCCTGCATGTGAGAGACTATTGTCGTCCCATCCATATGTGCCCCCTGCTCCGCAGTCCATGAAGCGGTCTGGGGGCCGGCAAGGAGGGCGGTCACGTTGACGACGCCGAGGACGGTTGTGGGCCTGCTCGTTGTGCTACTCGCCGCTACGGGGGCCGGCGCCCCTGCGCGGGCTCAGGAGCCGCAGGGGCTGCAGGTGCGGGGCGCCGTGATCGACGGAGCCCTGATGGTGGCTCTGCGGGACGTGTTCCCTTACCTGGGCTTCAGCAGCGAATGGGACGCCACGTCTCAGAGCACCCTCCTGCGTTCGCCCCGCGGCAGCCTGCGGGTGACCGTGGATTCGACGACGGCGACATGGTACCCTGCCGCCACGGGCGTGCCGGTGAAGGCCTCCATCGCCCATGCGCCGGAAATGGTGAGCGGCACCGTCGTGGGGCCCCTGACATCGCTGCTGCGCGCGGCCGGAATCGCCTACACCGTCCTGGAGCACACCGAGGGACTGACGCGGTTCCTCGTGCAGGGCAAGAACCTCACCGTCCTGCACGGGGCCCAGTCCGCGCCGCCACCTCAGCCCGGGCCCCAGCCGCAACCCGACCGCCCGGCCCCCTCCCGGCCACCGGCCCCGCAGCCGACGGATCCCGACCTCGCCTCGCGCGCCATTGACGGCGAGACTCCCCGGCTTATCATGCGCAACGATTCCAGCCGTGTGGTGACCATCCGGCTGGCCAAGGACGGCCTGCAGTTGCTCTGGCAACTGCCGCCCGACAAGACGGTGGCCGCCCGGCCCATCGACCCGGGCACCTGGCGGTACGAGGCCTCGGCCCCCGGAGTGCGCACCAGCTCCGGAGAGCGAACCTTCGAGCCGTACACCGAGTACACCTGGAAGTGGTGGGTGCAGTAGCCGACCGGCCCACACGGGCAGGGCGCCGGCCGTTGGAGACGCATGGCCGGCGCCCGCGCCCGACTCCGTCCGGCCGCCGGGCCGGGCGGGCTCTGTGTGAACTCCGGGCCTATCTGCCCACCTCCGCCACCTTCCCCCCCACCTGCAGGACCACGAAGGACTGCCCCTGGGAGTGTGGGCGCCGCCCCGGCGGCGCGTCGGGCCGACAACAGCTCACCATCGTGGCCGCATTGCTCGTCGCTTCCGGTTCGTAGTGGTAGTGCGCCCCGGTCTTGGTGCACACCAGCAGGCCGTCATCGGTGATGTAGCCCTGATCGTACAGGGCCTGCAGTGTTGGCGGATTGGCGCCGCGGTCGCGACGGTACTGCTCCAGGGCGATGCCGATGGCCGTCATGTGGGCGCGGCACTCCGCCACCCGGGAGCGATCGGTGGCGGTGGTGAAGGCCGGCATGGCCGCCGCCATCAGGATCGCCATGATGGCGATCACCACCAGCAGCTCAATAAGCGTGAAGCCCCTCTTCATGGGCGTCTTCCTCCTCCTGCTCCGGCTACATGCGTCTCACTGCAGCAGATACCACCGGCTCGCGGGCACCCGCCTCACCGCGCCGTCCAGCCTCCCGAGCTGGAAGGTTTCGTCAAGGTGGGCGGTGGGCGAGGTGTCCTGCACCACGGGCTGCTGCGGGAAGTCGTCATCCCACACTCCCGTCGCGAAGGCGTATGAGGTGCGGAAGCTCGCCGACAGGCCGTGGCGCTCAGACTGACCGCCGGGGGGCGGGGGCGCGCCGACCGGTCCTGACCTGTCCGAGGGGCAGACGAAGATCTGCTCGTTCTTGGCGTACTGGATCAGGCCCGCCGGTACGTCCCCGACCGGCCCGCGTCCGCCGTTGTCGGCCATGTACATGCGCATCGCAAGGGAGAGCTGCCGGACATTGCTGGCACAGGAGACGGCTCTACCCCTCTCCCTGCACCTCTGGCCGAAGACCCAGACCAGCGCACAGAGCACGGCGATGCTCAGGAAGCACAGGCTCAGCTCGGCCGCCGAGAACCCCGCATTGGACCGCCTGCGTCTCATGGCATCCAGCCTCCTCCGCCCGGCGCCGGAAGCGGCTCCGCCTGTGGTGTCCACAGGTGGGCGCCGTAAACGTCGGAGGCGGCCCGGAAGCCCGCGGCGTACCAGGCCGTGGCGGGGACGCGCCTGACGGCCCCGTCGGTGTACAGGACGTTGGCTCCCTCGTTGTGTACCGGACTGTGGTCCGAGCAGACCCACGCGGAGGGCGCCAGGTTCAGATCGCGCCCGGCGCGGTAGAAGTAGTTGGTGGTCAATACATCCGCCGGTACGCCCGGCCCTCCACCGGGAGGGGCGCCCTGGCAGGGCACGTACGCGGCCGGGACGACCTGGGAGCCTGTTGGGTCGGGCCCTCGCAGCGCGCCGGGCCCGGGAGCCATGGGTGGAACGCCGGGATCCATCGGTGGAGCTCCCGGCCCCATCGGTGGACTGCCGGGGCCCATCGGTGGACCGCCGGGGCCCATCGGCGGACCGCCGGGGCCCATCGGCGGAGCGCCCATTCCCGCCGGGGGACCCATGAGAGGTCCGCCCATACCCGGCGGAATCTCCGCCGGTGGCACCGCGGCGGGATCGGCAGGAGCGCCCATCGCGAACCTCGAGGCATTCTGCGTGGGGCAGGAGAACACATGCTCGGCGTCAAGGTACTGGGGGTACAGGGGGCCCAGGTCGTCTTCTCGCGGGGGCAGCAGTCCTGCATGATCGGCACCGTACATGCGAAGCGCCAGCGCGATGTTGCACAGGTTGGTCACGCAGTTGGTGGCCCTCGCCTGCTCCCTGGCTCTGGCGAACACGGGGAACAAGATGGCGGCCATGACCGCGATGATGCTGATCACCATGAGGATCTCTACCAGCGTGAAGCCCCGGGTGCGGTACAGGTGTAAGGTCATGGTCTGTCCTCCACCCCGGGCGTGGTCGCCTCTTGCCACTGCCCCTGAACCATGAGCTTACGCAGCTCTTCCAGGCCTTCTGCGCCCTCTATCGACTCGGCCCCTCCGTATCCGGGCTTCCTCAGCCACTTCGCATGCCCGTCGAGGAACAGGCAGATGGCGCCGTCGTTGTGCCGGTCGACCGTGTCGTCCGCCACCACGGCCAGCTTGGGCCCGGCATCGTCCTGCAGGCCGCCGCGGTACGCATAGTCACACGGGAACCCCGGCGGGTCGCCCCTGCGCCCCGGCGCCTGCCGGCCGGGAACCGTCCGCTGGACCGCGGACACCGTCGGGCACTGCAGCACCTCGGCGTCGGACAGGTACCCGGGCCAAAGCGGCCACAGGTCGTTGTCGGTGGGCGGGAAGTGCCCGTAGTGCTCGGATGAGTAGATCCTCAGCGCCAGCCCCACGTTACGCAGGTTGGAGGCGCAGACGCTCTGATGGGCCTTCTCTCGGGCCCTGGCGAACACAGGGAACAGGATAGCCCCCAGGGTGGCGACGATGCCCATCACGATCATCATCTCGATGACGGTGAAGCCCGCCGTCGGTTGTCGTCTCATGGCCTAGTCCTCCCCCATGCCCTCGCGGAGGGCGGGGCTCGGCTTCTCCCGCGGGGTCTGTGCGGCCGTCAAGGGCACGCGACGCCAGGTCTCGACCCGCCATCTGTCCCCGCTCCGGCGCGCCGCCACGATGAGCCTGCGTGCCACCGGCGCCCCCAGGCGAGGGGTCACATGACCCACGGATTCGATGCCGGCTCGCCGTCCGTCGACCAGGGCGCGGGCGGCCCATCTGCCGTTGCCACAGCTACCTTCGAGCTCTCGCGCACCATCGGAGCCGGCCAGCGTCGCGAGCGCCACCTCTACCCCGGCCTCGGCGGCATACAGGGCCTGGATGGCGTTCCGCTCATAGGCGCTCTGGCGCGCCCGAGTGGCCACGAGCAGGAGATAGCTGCCGGTACCGGCCGCGATCAAGACGAGCAGGACCACGGTGAGTAGGATTGTCGCCGCGCCGCGGCGCCGGCGGACGCCGCCCAGATTCCTGCGGTCATTCATCGCCGCCACCGCCTCCAGGGTCGTCACCCATGGGGTACTGGGCCCAGGGGTGCCGGCCGCACTCGTCGATTGCGTTCCTCGGCAGCAGCGTGATCTGTGTCTGCTCCCCGGCGGCATCGACCAGGGTCGTCTTCACCAGCTTCTGCTCCGTGGTCTGGAAGGTCGTCCGGACGCCGGCAAACAGGTCCGGCTCACCCGCACCCGGCACTCGGGTGGTCCCCTCCTGCGAGGAGCTGTAAGTCAGGCTCGAACCATCGGCGTAGGCCAGATGGAGCGCCCCCGAGGCGGTCACTGCGGCCTCCTTGGCAATCTGGATATCGTCTCTGAGCATAGCCTCCAAGGACATCCGCGCCACGGCATGGTGGATCTGGCGGGTGTCCTCCTGTATGGCCCGGTCGGAGAGGAACACCAGGCGCGTGGCCCAGACGGCGATCAGGCCCGTGAGGGCGATGGCGATGCAGGCCTCGGCAAGGGTGATGCCGCGTCGTGTCAAGAGACGGGCGGCACGCAGATGGATCATGGGTTCAGCCCCTTCGCGGCCATGACGATGCTCAGTTCCTCGCGATGGGGTCCGTGCTGTTCCCAGGTGACCTCGGCTGTGACCACCCGGGTGTCCGGCACGGGGCCGGGAGCGACGGCGACCCGCCCCTCGGCCTGTGGCAACGAGCGCAGCGCGGTGGCCGGGATGGGCAGGGCCCCGGTGGCCGGCAGGCGACTGTAGCCGCCGGCACGCAGGGTCTCGAGCTGTGCCTCCAGCGCCACCGTGGCGGCATCGCGCTGGGCGCTGAGGCGCTGGCTCCGCGACCCGACCACGTAGGTCTGCAGCACGATGGTGAGGGCCGATACCAGCACCAACAAAGAGAAGATGGCCGAGAGCAAGGTGACCCCGGACCGACGGAAGTGGCGCATCTGTCCTTGCTCCTTGGGATGAGTTGGGTTGTCGCTGTCGTTGCAGGCCAGGCTTCGCAGCCCGCCTCGGCGATCCCGCCCTGCAGGATCGCGGTCCGGCCCGTGCACCGACTCGGGGCGAACCTCCACGCCCGGCTCAGCGGTCTCAAGCGGAGCTTCGCCGGCCACCTACCACGATCTGGGCGGCCCCTCGGGCAGGCGCCTGTTCAGGCCGCGGCGGAGCGCGCTATTGCCCCCCCACAACACCACCATTAGCTGGGCACAACCCACGCCCACAGCCAGCCCGTAGGGGGGGCCGAACAGGGCCAGCGGCAGCATGGCTCCGACGCCGATGAGCACCAGCACCAGCCACGCCCACGCGGTCACGTGCCCCAGATAGGCCGCGAGCCCGAGCACGGTGCCTTTCACTTCCGGCCTGGGCCTCATTGCCTGCCTCCGAGTACGCGGGCGACCTCCTCAGGTGTCGTGATCCCGCGCTGGACCTTCTTCAGGGCCAGCTCGTGGAGCGACGGGATCTCGAGCTGGGCCATCGTGGCGGCGAAGGCGTGGGCCGGCGCGTCTTGCAGGGCCAGGTCCCGCAGCTCCGGAGAGACCTCCACCACCTGCAGCACCCCGGTGCGTCCCAGATAGCCTGTGCCTCCGCAGCGATCGCAGCCCACGGGCTGCTTGAGGTCCCAGCCCTCCACGTCCTGAGCGGTAAGGCCGACCTGGGCCAAGCTTCCCGGATCCGGACCGGCCACCTCGGCGCACTCGCACAGCACACGGACCAGCCGTTGGGCCACGATGCACCTCAGCGCCGAGGTGCTGGTGAAGGGCGGCACTCCCATCTCGGCCAGGCGCGGAAAGACCTCGGCCGCTCCTCCGGTGTGCAGTGTGGTGAGCAGCAGATGGCCCGTCATCCCGGCGCGCACCGCGATCTCAGCGGTCTGCGGATCGCGAATCTCGCCGAGCATGATGACATTGGGGTCCTGGCGCAGCACGCTCTTGAGCGCATCGGCGAAGCCGAGACCGGAGTCGGGGTCGACCTCGGTCTGACTGGCGAACTCCAGATCGAGCTCGACGGGGTCTTCGACTGTGGAGAAGCTGGCGCCTCGGGAGCGGTGCTGGCTGAGCGCGGCCAGGGCGGCGTACAAGGTGGTGGTCTTCCCCGCTCCGGCGGGCCCTGTGAGCACCACCATCCCGTCGGGGCGGCTGACGGCCTCGCGGAAGGTATCCAGGTCTTCGGGCTCAAAGCCGAGACTATCCAGCCCGATGATGCCCCGGGAAGGGTCGAAGATGCGGAGGGTCACCGTCTCCCCGTGCAGCGCCGGGACTACGGTGACCCGCATCTGCACGGGAGGGGTGAGGTCCAAGGTCAGCCGCCCCTCCTGCACGATCTGGTGCTCGTATGTGGCCAGGGCCGCGAGGACCTTGATGCGCGAGACCAGACGCTCCCCGATGGAACCCTCGAGCTGCAGCACATCGCGCAGAATGCCGTCCACCCGCCAGCGCACCGCAGTCTGAGTGGCTCCGGGCAGGATATGCACGTCGCTGGCCTGCTGGAACACGGCCTGTGCCAGGACGGCATCGGCCAGGTCGGTGATATCCAGAGGCGGCGCGCCCAGCATCTGGGTCACCTGTGCGCGCACTTCCTCCACCGACAGCCTCCGGGAGTGCAGGGGTAGGCTGCGCCGGCGGGTGGCCCGGACGTAGCCGTCGATGGCGCGCTTGGCCCACTCCGCCTCGGAGCGCCGCATGCCCGGGACCCGCCAATCCTCTCTGGCCCGTCCGAAGTCGATCACCAGGGTTGCCGGGGCGCCGCCGAGGATGCGGGTCTCGCTGATCTCGCCGTACTCGGCAAGCGCCGAGGCGTCCGTGCGCCACCCGGCCCTCAGCCGCGCTCTGGCGATGCCCGAGGGCGCCACGTGGAGCGTGACCCCACGCCCCTGGTAGATCTCCTCCATCCTGCCGTCCACTGAGATAGCCATTGTCAGACCCTCCGGGGCGCGGTGGCCCGGTTCATTGCGAGAGGCCGGAGATGATGGACACCATGGGTAGGAACATTCCGGTGACGGTGGACCACAGGACGAGGCCCAGGACGATGACGACAATGGGCTCGGCCAGCGCGATGGTCCTGCGCGCCAGGCTTTCCGCCGATTCCACGTAGAAATCCGCGATTTGCTCGCACGTCTCGGGCAGCGCGCCCGTCTTCTCCGCCACTGCCAGTCGCCAAAGCAGCGGCGGCGGCAGGGCCTCCGAAGCCTTGAGCCCCTCGGCGATGGTGCCCCCCTGCTCGGCGACCAACTCCGCGGAGCGACAGGCCGCCAGCAGCGCCTCACTGCCCGAGGCCCCCCCGGCGACGCGCAGCGCCTCCGGAGCCGGGACGCGGTGCCTGAGTAACATGCCCAGGGTGGCACACAGCCGGGCCGCCGCGGCGGCATAGGCGATCTGCCCCAACAGCGGCACCCGCATGCGCCAGTAGTCGATGTCCAGACGGCCCGACGCCGTACGCCGGTACACCATGTAGATGGCGATCAGAGCCAGCCCAACCAGGAACAGCACTATCGCGAAGGTCGGGAACCAGCGGGCCACCCACATCATCACCAGGGTAGGCATCGGGAAACTGTCCTCCTTCAGCCCCAGTTCCCTGAACAAGTCCAGCCACTTGGGGGCGATGAAGGTGAAGACGAAGATGATTACCAGGGCCGCGAGCACGCACACCATGAGCGGGTAGACCAGAGGCAAGGAGGCGCGCCGGACGAGAGTGGAGGCGGTATCGGAGCGCTCGGCGAGCGCATCCAGGGCCTCGGGCAGCTCGCCGGCCGCCTCGCCGGCCCGGGCCACGGCCACCATCTCCGGCCGGAACACCCCGGGGAAGTCGCCCATCGCCTCCCACAGCGGCAGGCCCTGAGCGGTGGCATCCGCCAGATGCCACAGGATACCGCGCAATCGGCGGTGCGGCGTCTCGCCGGCGATGGTCCTCAGGCCCTCGGGCAGCGGCGCGTCTCTCCGCAGCACCAGGGCCAACTGCCGGCACAGCGCGATCAGGTCCGCCTCCGCCACCGGCTTCTCGCCGGTGTGAGCAGAAGGGGCCTCGGACCCCGCGTCCAGGTACTGCACCCCCAGGGCCTGCAGGGATAGCAGGGCGTCGGGCAGGTTCGGGGCATGGATCAGGGTCCGCATGCCCGGTGGATCGGCCGGCAGCGTGTACCAGTAGGTGGGCAAAGCGATGCACCCCCGAGAAGCGGCATGGGACCAACGAACGACGGCGTCGTCACAGGCCTATACGCGCCGGGGAGCCGAAGTGTTTGACGAGGCAGCCAAGAGCCTCCGGCGGACCGTGCCGCCCACGGGCGAGCCGGCCGGAGTCACGATCCCCCGGGCAAAACGCCGCGACCCGCCCCTGGTCGAGGGCGGGTCGCGGCGCTGCGATACATTGGGACACCGGGCTCCGGCGGCTTCCTATGGCGAAGCTCCGCCTCGGATCGACCAGGTGCCTACTGACGGTTGGCGGCAAAGAACGAAGGCGGTCGTCCCGACCGCCGCGTCGGGCCGGCAACTCAGATCATGGAGGTTCCGGGTGGGCGCCCGGTTCACGTCGCCTCACCCCCCCGCCCCGCTCTCGGCGTCTCTTCGAGCCGCTTGTACTCCGCCAAACGGCCGGCGGAGACAGGAGGAGGGGCCAGAACGACATTGCGGCGATCATCCCGGGCGCGACTGTGGCGACATGTGGGTCCAGTGCGGTCATGCATCATGTGGGTGGAAAGCCCGATCCCGCAGGGCCGGAGGCTCACGAACGGCGGTGACGAGCACCAGAGCTTGCGTCAAACATCAGGAAATGCGCCCATATCGGCGTCTAGTGCCCCGCCTCCTCCATTCCGTAGGCCTGCGCGATGGCCGATTTGGGGTCGAACATCTCGTCAATCTCGCCCAGTTGCTTCTCCAGCTCGCACGGCGGCTCGTACGTGGCCAGGTCCTCGCCGTCGCAAAAGCCCCTGGCCAGCTCGACGAAGTACAGGAAGTTGCGCAGAGGGATGTCCGGCGGCACGCCGTGATCCACATGGGGGACATAGCCCCCGTACTTGCGGGCATGGCCGTAGCGCAGGGCCACCTCGGCCCGAAGCTGCTGCCGGGAGAAGCGCAACTCGCGCTTGTCGATACCGCCCCCGATGAACACCCCCGGATACTTGGCCAAGAACGCCTCGGTGTCGTTGCCGGCGGCGATCTCAAAGGGCTCGATGCCGTCGATGGCCTCGGGGTACATCACATCGAGAATCTGGCCGTTGTAGCCGTCTGAGTCCATCACCACCGCATGCACCCCACGCTCCTTGCAGAACTCGTAGAGACGCTTGTAGCGCGGGAGCATGAACTGCCGCATCGAATCGGGCGACAGCATGGACTGGCACTTGAAGGCCATGTCCTCGTTGAGCACGATCTGGTCCACGGGGATCCGCCGCAGCGGCTCGTCCAGGAGCTCCATCAGAAACCACGTCCAGTACTCGAACATCTCGTGCACCAGCTCCGGCTGATCGTAGACCATCATCGACAGGCCCTCGAAGCCGCACCAGTCCCGGGCCGTCCAGTACAGACCCGCGATACTGAGCGTCACCGGCACATCCGCGGCGTTGCAGGCCTCCACCAGATCGCCCCAGTAGGTGCCGCCGGGCACATTGTGCCGGTACCCGTCGGGGTTCATCGTGACCGGGACCTCCGTCACCGGGTGCACGCGCTCGGGAGTGTGGGGATCGAACCTCGCCTTCATCCGCTCGAAGTCCGCCGGGCTCTTGACCGGGAACTCCAGGTACTTGCGAGTGGCGAAGCCCTCGGTGGGCTGGCGGATGGCGTCGATGCGCTTGACGCCCCAACTGTCGATCCAGGTCCGGATATTGCCCTCCTCCGAGATGACCGTCTCCTCAAAGTGCGGCAGGGGACCGGTGTAGAACTTGCCTATCCCCATGCCGCCGTCGGCTCCGGTGAAGCTCTGCCAGTTGCGCTGGAGCTCTTCAGACAGGCCCTGCCGGCGCCAGGCGGCGAAGGTCGAGTTCCGAGGCCCGCCCCAGACATAGGGCAGGCGGTCCACGGGCCGGCGGTCGACGATGGCACGGAAGCGTTCGCGAGCAGTCATGCAGGCCCTCCGGGGAGTCGCGAGTCGGGAAGTCGCCAGTCGCGGGTCAACGGCGACGGTCCGGCCTTGCGGGAGCAACGGCGAGTCGACGGCAACGGTTGGCTATCTGGGGACCAGTGGCCACCAGACGACACTCAGGTTCATCATCGTCTGCACCAGCCAGTGCAAGATCCATGTGCCCACGAACGACCGGCCCCTGAAAGCCATCAGGCCCAGGACAATGCCGCAGATGATGGAGGACCACGTCTCGGCCTCGATCTTCCCATAGTGCATCATCACGAAGGGCACCATCTGAACCATGATGGCCATGGCCCCACCGAGCCGCGGCGCCAGGCCGAAGAGCATGAACCCGCGGAAGAACCACTCCCAGGCGAAGAAGTACACCAGCCACCCGAAGCTGGACAGCAGGAGCCACAGACTGCTGGTGCGGGCGGCAAAGACCCGGGGATAGTAGGCGTGGAAACTCGGCTCCCGAGAGATGATGAGGATGATCGGGACCATCACCAGGAAGTAGACCAGGAAGTAGCGCCCCCAGGTCCGCGCATCGCCCCATCGGAGCCCGTATTCGGAAAGTGGCTGCCGCAGGACAAACCGGATCAGGAGAGCGGGCACGACGAACAGGAAGAGGAAGTTCATCCCCATCCAGACGAAGAGCCGTTGATCGGGGGTCAAACCGCCCCACGAGTCCAGCCTCGCGTGGTAGTAGACGAAGGTCAGCCCGATGATGGCGTACAGCAGCACCACGGACTCGCGCACCGGGAACCCGTAGATACGCTCCGGAAGGCCCCGGGTCTTCTGTGTGGACGATGACTGTGCGTTGCTCACTGTGACTCCCATACTTCCAGCCCGTTGAAGTCGAAGCTGAAGTCGAGATTGTGCCCGCCGGCGGCGGTCAGAGCTCTTACCACATCGGTCTCCGTGTCCGGCCGGCAGTAGAACAGGAGGCACCCGCCTCCGCCGGCGCCACAGACCTTGGCCGCCACCGCCCCCGCGGCCTTCCCGGCATCGCGCAGCACCTGCATATGCTCCGTGACCACCCCCGCGGCCAGCAGGGAGCGGGCCTCCCACTCCTCCTCCAACAACTCGCCGAACCAGTCCAGATCGCCGCCAATCAGGGCGCGCCGCACATCCTGGGCCACCCTCCGGATCCGCCGCAGGGCTTCGGTGACCACGGTGTCAGAACGCTCGTAGGCCGAGATCATCCTCTGATTGGTATCCCCCGACAGACGCGACTGGCCCGAGTAGCACAAGACCAGGTGCTTTTGCAGCTCCAGGCGCACCCACGAGTGCAGCTCCAAAGGCTCGACGACCACGAGATCGCGGTCGTGGAACTCCATGTAGTTGAAGCCGCCGATGGCCGCGCTGTACTGGTCCTGCTTGCCGCCGATGATGCCGATCTCATGCTCCAGGCGACAGGACAGATCGGCCACCTCAAACCGGCTCATGTAGTGGCGACGGTCCGCGGCCGCCGTGGCCCGGAGCCTGTCCAGCAGCCCGAGCAGGGCGACGCCCAAGGAGGCGGACGAGCCCGTGCCCGAGCCGGGCGGGGCGTCGCAGCGGGCCTCGATGAGCAGGCCACCGGGGAGGTCCAAAGAGCGGATGGCCGCCTTCAGCAGGTCCAGGTTGCCGTCGTACTCCAGGTCGCGGATGTCGTGGGCCTCCACGAACTGCTGCAGGTCCTGGGCGGTGATGCGGACCCCCTCGCCGTTCACCCGGGTCAGGGAGCAGTACGCATAGCGGTCGATAGCCGCGCTGACCACGGCTCCGCCCTCCTTCTCGGCGAAAGCGGCCAGATCGGTGGTCCCGCCCGCGAAGTCGACACGTGTGGGTGCGCGCGCACGCAAGGCCATTGCTGTTTCCTTCTCGGTGTGGGGAGTGGTTTCGCCCTGGACCCACCGGCCTCGGCCGCCCATGGGGTCGCCGGGCGGGCCGTGGGCCGCAGGGGTAATTCGCTGCGCGGGCCCAGGCCTCCTTCGCGGTTCGCACCACCGGAGGCGCCGCGCAACAGTTCCGCCGGCCCGAGGAGGGGGCCGAAGACACCCTCGAGGCTGCGGCGGAAGCGGATTGTGGGTGCGTGGGGATTCGTGGGATATCCTGGGATGCGCCATGACCCGAGGGGGGACGGCGGGGGTCTGTGTGCAGTCGCGGCGTCTTTCCGGCCCGGGCCGGCCTTGTTCAGCGGCATTGTCCGGGTGAAAGGGGGGCTGTTGGGGGCCGCTGGAGGAACGATCATTCCATCATGACCCATCGTTGGCCATCCAGCTATTCGCTATTCCCTTCACACTCCAAGAAAAACATCGGCTGACCCACTTGACTCCATGAGAGGGCCTCTATATACTGATCTCCAGGCGACCGGGTGGTTCGTACCCGCAGCCTGTCTTGCAGCCTACACCCCCGGGGAGGGTAAACGTGCCGGATCCCATCGGCGCGGTGATGAGAAGGCTCGATAGCGCCTGGCGGCTCACCATGCCGGACCAGCTCCTCGAGTCCTACCCCAACAAGCTCATCCTCACCCCCGGCTTCGACAACTGCATACGCGCCTACGGCCCCAAGCAGTACGAGGAGCTCGACTGCGTCCTCAAGAAGCTTGATGCCAACGATCCTGACGAGGCGGACTACCTCCGTTTCTTCAGAGCGCTCTCGACAACAGTGACGCTGGACGGCAATGCCCGGTTCCGTTTCTCCGACGCCCACATGAGCTGGCTGGGAGTGGGGTTGGAGAACCGCGACATCATGGTCTTCGATGCCGGCGGCTATCTGGAGTTTTGGGAAGTCGACCGCTGGAACGAGTTCATGAAGGAGAAGGCCGCAGGTCTCAAGGACTTGGCCCGCCGGATCTTCGGCAAGCGACAGGAGAAGGCGGAAGAGGGGTCCGAGGATGACGCCGGCACACCTTCCGGCGATGGTCAGCGAAACCCTGAGCTTCCTTGACCCTCAGCCCGGCAAGACGATCCTTGACTTGACGCTCGGCAGCGGCGGCCATGCTCGACAGATGCTCTCGCGCGGTGCGCGGGTGATCGGGCTGGACCGCGACGCCGAAGCCCTGCAGCGGGCACAGGAGGCCCTCCGGGGCTTCGAGGACAGGCTGACTCTCCTCCATGCCCGCATGTCCGAGGCGGCCGAGGCCCTGAGCCGAGAGGGCATCTCTCAGATCGATGGGGCCCTCCTGGATGCCGGAATCAGCATGGATCAGATGCTGGATGAGGGGCGATCGTTCAGCGTTCACAGCCGGTCGGGGCTGGACATGCGCATGGATCGCTCCGATCCGGAGGCCCTCACGGCTTACGACGTCGTCAATCGGTACCTTGAAAAGGATCTCGCGAGACTCTTCGCGGTCATAGGGAAAGGTGGGGAGGCGCGTCGCGTCGCCCGACGGATCGTCGAGGCCAGAGGCCGCGAGCCGATCCGCAGCACGGCGGCGCTCGCAGAACTGATCGCAGCAACGGTCGTCAGGGAGCGGCCGGCAAGAGCCATTGATGCCGCGCCGTTTCTGATGGCGATCCGAATCGAAGTCAACAACGAACTGGGTGAACTGCAAGAGGGGATCGAGGCTGCCATTTCCTCTCTCTCCCACACCGGCAAACTGGTCACGCTCACGTGGAACAGCGCTGAGCACCACGTCTGCAGGCAGACCTTGCGCCATCTTGCCAACCCCTGTACGTGCCCTCCCACCCTTCCCTGTGCTTGTGGCAAGAAGCCTGTCGTGCAGCTTCTGACCCGCAAGTCGCTATACCCGGCAAGGGAAGAGGTGGAGGCAAACGCGGCGGCGCGATCCGTGCGTCTGACGGCGGCGATGAAGCTCTGAGCCGATGGATGACAGAAGAGATCCTTGGGAAAGACCAACAACCGGGAGCCCGATCCGCCACCGGCGGTCCGGCTCGCCGAAGTTGACAGTTTTCCGGAAACGCTCTGCCCAGCGCTTCCGGACCGACGGGGACAAGTGGGCGTCGACCGTATCCGACCAAACAGATGCAGCAATCGACGCAGCAACGCCCACGACTATGTGCGGGTGACCGCCCGACACGACGAGGTAACTGACTGTAGCACATCACGCAGAAGAGGTCAAGACATCACCGCAGCCATCGATGCAGCAGCAACCATGTTCCAGCGTGAGTACGACAGTCGGCGCCCACCTTGTCCCTGACTAGCGCTCGACGGGCACACGGACGAACTGCGAAGGCCAGAAAAGGAGGGCGCGAGTCATGGTTGCGCACCGTCTCGGCAACCCCGGACCAGGGTCCGTCTCCGCCGCTCCCGAGACCGGGGTGCCCGTAGCACGCCGGCGTTCGCCCTGGGTGGGCCACCTGAGTGTCTGCGGCCTGGGCGTTTTGGGTGTGATGTACCTGATGCTGGTCTGGCGCGCCCACAGTCTCGATCATCAGGTGGTGCTGCTCGAGGAGCGACTGGCGGCGGTTGAGTTCGAGCACCTGCGTGCCAAGCGCCAACTGGCCGATCTACTCCCGCAGGCGGCCCCCATCGGCGAGATCGCAAGCGCCGCGAGGGCCTCCGGGTCACCGCCGTCGTCGGAGCCGATCCGGTGTCCGGCCCTCCCTCCGATACAGCCCTCAGCCCTGAGCGCCCTGGCCGGATCCACCACGCCCGGGGGCGCACCCGCGTCACTCAAGCCGCCGGTCGCGTCATCCCAAGGCAAGATGGCACACAGGACGGACCTACCCTGAGGACGCGCCAAACGGCGCGTCCTGCGCGTCGTTGGCCTCAGAGCTCTGGGGCTGAGGCAGCGCGTGTGAGGCGTGATCTCCCATGACGCCCAGGCAGACGGCACCCCATCGGCTGGTATGGCTCCTGGCCTTCGTCGGGGCTGCCAGCGTGGCGCTGGTCTGCCGCGTCGTGTATATCCAGTGGGTCGCGCCGACTACCTACCTGCGCGCCGGCCTGGCGCCGGGGAAGAAGCTCCCCATCCGGGGTGAGAGGGGTCGGATCCTCGACCGCTTCTACCGGCAACTGGTGGCAAGCTACACCACCACCACGATCTCGGCCACTCCGAGCGAAGTCCACAAGTGGGCCGCACGTCCCGCCAAGGTCAGGGCATCGCAACTGTCGCGCGAGGAGCTCCGCGCCCTGCCGCGCATGCGCTGCCTGGGCCACGACATCGCGGCCGTGCTGGATTTGCCTCCCTCGCAGGTGCTGGAGAAGCTCACCCGCAGTGCCCCCAATGTGATGCTTTCCACACGCGCGGATGCCGATCGCGCCGAGCGGCTTCGCACCCACATCGGACGCACCCCGGGCATCACATTCACGAATGCCGAGCGGCGGGAGTACATCCACGGGCCACTGGCATGCGCCGTGCTGGGCTACTGCAACTCCGAGCAGGTCCCTACCTGGGGGGTGGAGCTCTGGTACCGCCAGATCACTCAGCCCCGCGAATGCGCTCCCGACCAGCTCTACGACAGGTCCGGGCGGCGGATCCTCGGCACCTCCACGGGATCGCAACCCCGACCCATCCCCGGCCACGACCTGGTGCTCACCCTCGAACTGGGAGCCCAGCAGGTGGTGGAGACCGTGCTGGACGAGTGTGTGGCCAATCGGCACCCCAAGGGCGCCAATGCCATCGTCATGTCCCCGCGCGATGGGGCCATTCTGGCCATGGCCAGCCGCCCCAACTACGACCCCAATACGCTCTCCCAGCCCCCGCTCGGGGGAGTTCGGGTGACGGACGAGCAGCTTCAGAATCGTGTCGTCAGCCGCCCCATGGAGCCCGGCAGCTCGTTCAAGATACTCACTCTCGCCGCGGCCATCGAGTACGGCGTCATCGACGAGAGCACGATCCTGTACTGCGCCGGGAAGACCACGGTCGGCGGGAAGGAACTCGGTTGTTGGGGCAAGTACCGCAATCAGGGCCACGGAGCCCAGAACCCGTCGCAGGTACTGGCCAACTCCTGCAACCTCTGCGCCGCCCAGATCGCCACCAAGCTGGGTCGCGAGAGGTTCTACGAGTTCCTCAGTCGCTGCGGGATCGGAGAGCTGCCGCGCGCGGGTTTCCCCGGTGAGAAGCGGGGCCGACTACCCAAGCCCGAGGAGATGGGGGTGCGTGACCTGGCCAATATCGGCTTCGGCCAGGGCGTGTCCGTCACCGACCTGCAACTGGCTGCGGCCATCAGCGCGATCATGAACGGGGGCGTCTACTATCAGCCCCACATCGCGCGCGGGTACGTCAACCCGGTGACAGGGGAGCACTACGAGACCAGGCCCCGTCAGGTGCGCCGCGTCTGCTCGCAGAGGACGTCCGAGGTCATGCGCCGGATGACGCAGCAGGTGGTCGACAGCGGCACGGGTCGGGTGGTGGCCATCGACGGCCAGGCGGTGGGCGGCAAGACGGCCACGGCACAGATCCACGATCCGGTTCACGGCGGGTATCTATCCGGCGAGTATCTCATGGCCTTCGTGGCCATCGCTCCGGTGGATCGACAGCCCGACTTCGTCATTCTGGTATCCGTCGAGCGCCCGGAGACGGGCCAGCACGGTTCCGATGTTGCGGGCCCCATGGCCCGACAGATCGCGCAGTATCTGTTGCAGCAGCCGCGCCTGTTCCCCTCCGCCGACGCGCCCGCCGATGTGTCTCGGACCTCCGGCGCCGCTGAGCTGGGCTGAGGCGTACGGCACCGGCGGACCTCCCGCCCCCGCCGGGGACGGGATGATCCCGGAAACGAGGCATCCAAGGTGGAGGCTCTATTGACGGCCACGACCAACACGGGCTGGGTTTTCTCGCTCCCCGTATTGCGCCCGGCCCGGAAACAGCGTAGTGTGTCAGCCATGAGCAGATCAGCGCAGCCCAGCAGCCGCCCGACACTGGCGGCCCTTTGCCGCACCCCCGGCGTGGACGGCGAGCCACCTGTGGATACCCCGATCGCAGGCATCTGTGCCGACTCCAGACGCCTGCGGCCCGGCGAGGTCTTCGTGGCCGTACGCGGCTACGCCACCGACGGGCATAGGTACATCCCGCAGGCCGTGGAGGCCGGCGCGGCCGCCGTGGTGCTGGAGGACAGGACCTACCTGGCCTCCGTCCCGCCCCAGGTGGTCGCCGTGCCGGTGCCCAACTCCCGCCGTGCCGCGGCGGCGCTGGCGGCGGCCTATCACGATCATCCGTCCCGCAACCTCACCCTCGTGGGCGTCACCGGGACAAACGGCAAGACCACCATCTCGCTCATGCTCGACTCGATCTTCGCCGCCGGCGGCGCCCACACCGGTGTCATCGGCACCCTGGGACGGGGCGTGCTCGGAACCTGGCGGGCGACGGAGCGCACCACTCCCGATGCCATCGAGTTGCAGTCCCTGCTGGCCGAGATGCGCGATGTGGGCGCCACTCACGTGGCCATGGAGGTCTCCTCCCACGCCCTGGAGCTGGAGAGGGTCTACTCCTGCAGCTTCGCCGGCGCGATCTTCACCAATCTCACCCAGGATCACCTGGACTTCCACTCCGGCCTGGACGAGTACCTCGCCGCCAAGCAGCTTCTCTTCACCAGCTATGCCCAGTCCCCCACCCGCAAGGGACCGATGGTCGGCGCCATCAACATGGATGACCCCGCGGGCCGGCAGGTGGCCCGGGCGGCCCAGTGCACGGTGGTGGGCTACGGCACCAACGGCGGGAGCCAGGTGCGGGCCCGCTCCATCGACATCGGGCCCGGCGGTGTGACCTTCACCATCGACTTCGAGGGACACGCACGCCGCGTCAAGCTCCAGCTCACCGGCCTGTTCAACGTGCACAACGCGCTGGGCGCCGCCGCCTGCTGCTACGGCCTCGGCCTGGACATCGATCAGATCGTCGCGGGGCTCCGGGCTCTCCAGGCGGTCCCCGGAAGATTCGAACGCGTGGATGAAGGGCAGCCATTCACCGTTGTCGTGGACTATGCCCATACGCCGGGGGCGCTACAGAATGTACTGACCGCCGCGCGAGCTCTGTCGCCATCGCGCATTGTCTGTGTGATGGGCTGTGGTGGCGACCGCGACAGAAGCAAGAGACCGATGATGGGCAAGATCGCCGCGGAGATGTCCGACCTGACCATCGTCACCAGCGATAACCCGCGCACCGAGGACCCGCTCAAGATCATCGACGACGTCGTTGGAGGCATCACCCAGGGCGAGTACCTGGTGGAGCCCGACCGTGGAGCAGCCATCATCCGGGCCGTGGCTATGTGTGCAAAAGGTGACATATTAGTCATTGCAGGGAAGGGCCATGAGACTTACCAGGAGTTTGCCGACCACCGCATCGACTTCGACGATCGCGAGGTAGCGCGCCGGGCGCTGCGCGCCTAGAAGTCCGGCCGGAAACCCCACCTTCGCCGGGAATGTCATTGCCAGAGCGTCCGCTCCCGGCGGGAGCAGCGCGAAGAATCTCCCGGCATTCAGCGAGATTCTTCGCTATCTCGCTGCGCGAGATGGACGCTCAGAATGACATGAAACGGACCGGCCGGACTTTTCGGCCGGACCTCTAGGGGCCGGCCGCCGGGTTCCCGAGTCCCTTACACCTCGCCGCGACCGAGCCGCCGCCTACATACCCATCACAGCAAAGACCGCAGCCAACCCATGAAACCGCTATCGCTGCAAGAGTTGAGGCAGGCCTGCGACGCGCGACTGCAGGGCCAGGATCACGGCACCGTGGTGCACGGCGTGTCCACCGACACGCGCACCCTGCGCCCGGGTGAGCTATTCGTGGCCCTCTGCGGCGAGGCCCACGATGGCCACGACTATATCGCCGCCGCCTGCGACGCCGGCGCCGCGGCCGCTCTGGCCGCCAGGCCGGTGGCCGCGAGCTGCCCGCTGCTCCTGGTGAGGGACACGCTCCTGGCGTATGGGGCCATCGGCGCCCTGTGTCGCAGGAGCTCCACGGCCAGGTTCATCGCCGTCACCGGCAGCGCCGGCAAGACAACGACCAAGGACATGATCGGCTCTATCGCCATGGTGGCCGGCAGCGCGCTGGTGTCTCCCGGCACGCAGAACAATGAGGTTGGGGTTCCGAGGCTGCTCATCGATCTGGCCCCCGAGCACGAATACTGCGTGCTGGAGCTGGCCATGCGGGGGCCCGGCGAGATCCGTTACCTGGCGGAGATGAGCCGGCCGCACGTGGGGATCATCACCAACATCGGTGACGCCCATCTGGGGAGACTCGGCAGTCGGGAGGCCATTGCCAAGACGAAGGCGGAGCTGCTGGTCTGTCTACCTCCGGACGGCGTGGCGGTGCTCAACGCCGATGACTTCTTCTTCGGCCTGCTCCGGGAGATGTGTCCGTGCCCGGTGGCCTCGTTCGGAACCGGCGCTGCGCCGGAGGAGGTGGCCTTCCACGTCACCGCGACGCGCGTCCAGGCGACGGGAGTGCAGCCGGCGTCTTTCCAGTTGCATGTGGCACAGACCGCCAGGCATGTCAAGCTCGCAGTGCCCGGGATGCACAACGTAGCCAACGCCCTGGGCGCCGCCGCCGCCGCATACGCGGCCGGGATCTCGGTGGACGAGATCGTGGCGGGCCTTGAGGGCTACTTGGGCTCGGACATGCGATCGGAGGTTCTGCAGGCGCCGGGGGGCTTCACCGTCATCAACGACACCTACAATGCCAGTCCCACCTCGACCCCGGCGGCCCTGCAGATGCTGGCCCAGTGCACGGGGCGCAAGGTGTTCGTGTTCGGCGACATGCTGGAGCTGGGCTCGGCGGCCGAGAGGGCGCATCGCCAGATCGGGAGCCGGGCCGTGAAGGCGGGAGTGGAGTGGCTCCTGACGGTGGGGCCGTTGGCGGCCTGGGCCGCCGAGGAGGCCGAAGCCCTGGGGATCCAGGCCAATGCGGTCGAGACCGCTGAGGAAGCGCTGGAGCTGCTGGACGGCGTCCTGGAACCCGGTGATACGGTGCTGGTGAAGGCCTCTCGCGCCGTGGCCCTGGAGCGCGTGGTAAGGGGGCTGGTAGAGGGTGCCTAGCCCGCTTTGGCTGACGGCGATCTTCGTGGCGGCGGTGCTGGTGAGCGCCGCTGCAACTGCCCTTGCGCTGCCGGCGCTCCGTCGTCTGGCGGGCAGACAGCACGTGCGCGAAGACGTGCCCGAGAGCCACCTTCAGAAGGCCGGCACCCCCTCGATGGGCGGTACGGCCATGCTGGCCGCGCTCTACACCGTAGCACTCGCGGCGGCCGCGCTCACCGGCCACCTCACCGCGCGCGTAGTGTTCTGCGTCGCGGCCTCACTGGCCTTCGCTCTCGTGGGGCTCGCCGATGACGTGCAGAAGCTGGGAGACCGCAAGTCTCGGGGGATCAAGGCGCGGTACCGCATTGCACTGGAGATCCTGTTCGGCGCCGGCCTGTTCGTCGGCCTACAGTGGGGCGCCGGGGCCGACGGGCTCGCGTCGGGCTGGGGCACCGGGGGCTGGTGGTTGCCGGCGGCCGCCGTCATCGCCATCGGCACCATGGTGGGCGGCTCCAATGCGGCCAATCTCACCGACGGCCTGGACGGCCTGCTCTCAGGCCTGACCGTCATCGCCGGTCTGGCCCTGTGTGCGGTGACGGTGCTCACCGGCGCGGGCGACCTGGCCGTCTTGGCGGTGGCGCTGTCCGGCGCGGCGGGAGGGTTTCTGATCCTCAACGCCAAGCCCGCCAAGGTCTGGATGGGCGATGTCGGCAGCCTGGGCCTCGGCGCCGCTCTCTCGGCCGTGGCCGTCGCGGCGCGGCTGGAGTTCTGCTTCGCCATCATCGCCGCGGTGCTCGTGGCCGAGGCGCTGTCCGTCATCCTGCAGGTTGTCAGTTTCCAAAGCACGGGCAGGCGCATCTTCCGCATGGCGCCGTTGCACCATCATTTCGAGCTGGCCGGTCTGCGGGAGACACAGGTGGTCGGCCGGTTCTGGGCCGCCGGGCTGGTGGCGGCGGTCGTCGCCGTTGCACTGCTCTGGGCCACCGGCGGCACCATTCATTAGCCCGGTGCTCACGGCGCCGGGGCACGGGTGAAGACACCGATGGGACTAGACGCAGGATCGATGTACTCGGGCGATCGTCGCTTGCGCGGCCGCACCGTGGGCGTGCTGGGCCTGGCACGGACCGGAGCGGCCTGCGTGCGCTTTCTCGCCGACCACGGTGCCACCGTGGTCGCCCTCGACTCTAGGCCTGTGGACGGCCTTCGGCAGGACTCACGCGACGCCCTCTCGCGCGCGGCCTTCGTGGCCGCGCCCTACGGCACGCTCACCGACCTCCCCCCCATCGACCTGATGGTCGTCAGTCCCGGCGTCCCCACGGATGTCCCGCTCCTTTGTCAGGCGTGGGCCGCCGGAGTCGAGGTCATCGGCGAGGTGGAGCTGGCCTACCGCTTCTGCGAGGCCCCGATCTGCGCGGTGACGGGAACCTGCGGCAAGGGCACGACCGTCACCTCTCTGGGCGCGATGCTCTCCGCGGCGGGCATCGCAAGCACGGTGGCCGGCAATATCGGTCTCCCGCTGATCGGCCAGATGGACCGCTCCGCCCAACTGGATCTGGTGGTTGCCGAGATCAGCAGCTTTCAGCTCGAGACAACCGTCCATTTTCACCCGCATGTCGCGGTCCTGCTCAATATCACCGAGGACCATCTGGAGAGGTACCCGGACTTCGAGGCCTACGCCGCGGCCAAGCGCCTGATCTTCCGCAACCAGACCGCGCGCGACTTCGCCATCCTGTGCGTGGACGATGCGAGGGTGTCGGCCATGGCCGACGGACTGCAGGCGCAGGTTCTGCGGGTGGCCCTGGATGACCCCGGCGCCAACGGCCGCCTGGAGGACGGAGCTTTGGTGCTGCAGCTTCCGGGCCGGGAGGCCGTGACGGTAGCGCATCGCGAGCGGCTCCCCCTGCAGGGCCGTCACCACCTGGGCAACTTCCTGGCCGCCGGTCTGGCCGCCCTGGTCTGTGGTGTGGACCCGGAGCGGATCGGTCCCGCGCTGGCGGCCTACGAGCCGGCCCCACACCTGATGACGCCCGTGGCCACGGTCGAGGGCGTGACGTTCGTGGATGACTCCAAGGCCACCAATCCGGCCTCGGCCATCGCCGACCTGAGCGGGATCGCCGGACCGACGATCGTGATCGCCGGAGGCAAGGAGAAGGATACGGACTTCGACGAGTTCGGCGCCGCCTTGGCCTCTCGGGCCAAGGCCGTGATCCTGATGGGTGAGTGCGCCGCCCGTATCGAGGCCGCGGTGGGTGTGGCCGCCTTGTGCCACCGGGTGGCGTCGATGCAGGAGGCGGTGCAGTTGGCCTTTGGCCTGGCCCAGCCGGGCGACACCGTCGCCCTGTGCCCGGCCTGCTCCTCGCTGGACATGTTCGAGAGCTATGCCCGCCGGGGCGAGGTCTTCGCTCTGGCGGTGCGGTCCCTGGGTGCACAGCGCGCCTGACGGCCTCGGTCGGCGCGATTCTCCCGGCGGCCGCGCCGGGTCGGTCCCGCGAATGGCCGCGGAGGCCTGCTACGGACAACACCGACGCCTGCGGACGTCTGCGGATTCCGGCGTCGCGTGGGCGAAACACGAAGCGAGGTGGACTCAATGGCGGCGGATACCGCCTTGCCGCGTCTGTTGCCGGACGAGGACGTTCAGGCACCGCGAGGTCCCGCGGACTGGCGCTACACCCGCCTCGTGCTGATCGCGGCTTCCATCGGCATCGTGTTCGTGTTCTCGGCGACCTTCTTCGACGGAGGCAGGAACCTGGGTGCTGCGGGACTTCACCACCTGAAGAGGCAGGCCCTGTTCCTGGTGGTGGGTCTGGTGGTGATGGTGCTGGCCAGTTACGTCCGCCCCCAGCGCTGGGTGCGGTCGCCGTGGCTCCTGGGGGTCTTCGCGCTGGGGTTGGTGGCCATGCTCCTGTGCCGCTGGGGACCCCTGGCGGATCCGGCGGGGGGGTCGCATTGCTGGCTGCGGCTGCCGGGCGGCAACAAGCTGCAGCCCAGTGAGTTCACCAAGGTCCTGCATGTGCTGATTCTGGCGGGGATCCTCTCGCAGGCGGCGGAGACGCGACGGGCCCGGCGCCGGATGCTCACAGGCACCCTACTGATGCTGGCGCTGATGTGTGGCGCTCTGGCAATTCAGGAAGACCTGGGCATGGCGCTGCTGGTCGTGAGCGTCACGCTGGCCATGCTCTTTGCCCGCGGTGTCTCGCTGCCGCTGCTCACCGGGCTGGCGTTGCTCCTGGCATCAGGGGGTGTCCTCGTCGCCATGCGGTCTCCCGTGCGCTGGCAAAGGATACTGATCTTCCTGCACCCCGAGTCGGACGCCGGGGACACGGGCTATCAGCTCTGCCAGATGCGTGCGACCCTGGCCAGAGGCGGGGTCGGTGGCCTGGGGCTGGGCCTGTGCCCGGAGAAGTGGTCGGCCCTGCCCGCGAGCCACACGGACTCGATCTTCTGCATCATCGGTGGCGAACTGGGCCTGCTGGGAGCCGCGGGTGTCATCGTGCTGTTCTGGGCCCTTACCGCACGCGCCCTCAAGCTGGCGCAGCAGTCCAGCAGCCCGGCCCTGTGGCACACCGGGGTGGGCATCGGCATACTCATGGGAATTCAGGCGCTGATCCATCTGGGCGTGGCCACGGTCTCGATCCCCTGCACGGGGCTGACGCTGCCGTTCATCAGTGCGGGCGGCAGCAGTCTGGTGGCCTCGATGGCATCGGCCGGAATCGTCCTGGCCGTCTCGCGCTTCCCCGCGCAACCGCCCGGAGAAGGGACCGGCTCACCGTGAAAGTAATCCTCATGGGTGGCGGCACCGCCGGCCACCTGTTCCCCTCTGTCGCCGTGGCTCAGCGCCTGATCGACAGGCTCGGCGCCGAGGTGCTGTTCATCGGCGCCGAGGGCAAGCTGGACAGCCGGATCCTGCAGCAGCAGGGCCTTCCGCACCGTCTGATCCCGGCGCGGCCGTTCCCGTACGGCCTGTCTCTGGACGCCGTCGCTGCGGTGGGTGCCGTGCTCCGCGGGGCTACGCTGTGCGCCCGCATCGCCCGGGAGTTCCGGGCCGATGCGCTGTTCGGTGCCGGAGGGTTCGTGGGCGCGGCGGGTACGCTCGCCGCCGCCTGGACCGGCCTGCCCTCGGTGTGCCACGCCTCCGATGCGCTCCCCGACCGCGCCAACAGACTACTGGCCCCGTGGGCCGGCCGCATCACCACGCACTATGAGGCGGCGGCGGCACACTTCCCCCGGGCGAAAACCACCGTCACCGGACAACCGATCCGACGCGAGTTTCTCGCCACCACCCCACAGCAGGCCCGAGAAGCGCTGGGCATACCGGATGGGGCCTTCGTCCTGCTGGTGGCCGGGGGAAGCCAGGGCGCCCGCACGCTGAACCACGCCACCGTCGGCGCTTTGGACAGGCTCTTGTCCGATGAGGCGGCCTTCGTACTCCATCTCACCGGGGCCGCGGAGCACCAGGACACGGTGGACCGCGCGCGCCGGTGCGTCGGCGACCATCCCCGCTACCGGGCGATGGCCTTCTGCGAGGAGCCGTGGCTCACCACGACGGCGGCGGACCTGTGCCTCACCCGCGGCGGGGCCAGCGGCCTGGCGGAGATGACGGTCAGGGGTGTGCCGACGGTCGTGGTGCCCTATCCCTATGCCGCAGGGCATCAGAGGCTCAATGCGACCGAACTGGTGGAGAGCAAGGCGGCGGTGCTGATCGAGGACGCCGAGCTGACGCCGGACCGACTGGCAGAGACGGTGGGACAGCTAAGGGGTGCGCCGGAGAGGCTCGCCGAGATGTCGCGGGCGGCGCTGGCGGTCGCCCGTCCGCAGGCGGCCGATGACATCGCGCAGATCATCGCCGAGGTGGCCCGGACCGGCTAGGCGCAAAGCCGGCCGCGCCGCTGCACTGGAGCCGCGGGATGTGCCGTCGCCGCCAACCCGCGATCCTCCCCACAGCCCGGCGCCACGTGCCGCGCCCGAGCCTGTCTTGCCAGCCCCGCGGGGGTGGGGTACAATCGACGTTCAGAGATGTCCAACACGAGCGCACGCGCAGACGGGGCGGCAAGGGCACGCTGCGCGTCGCATGACGGGAGCGCGTTACCGACCGGATGGAACTAGCCCCAGGCAGTCACGTCTTCTTCTCAGGCATCGGCGGAGTGAGCATGAGCGGTCTTGCCCACGCACTGCTGAGCCGTGGTTTCCCCGTTTCGGGGTCTGATAGCTCTGACAGCACAACCGTCGCGAAGTTGCGGCAGGCCGGTGCGGCGGTGACCGTCGGCCACTCGGCGGCCAATCTCAATGGTGCTCAGCTCGTGGTGCGTACCACCGCGGTTCCCGACGACAATCCGGAGATGGTCGCCGCCAGGGCGGCGGGTCTCCCCATCTATCACCGCTCGGAACTACTGGCCTGGATGTGCCGGGGCCACAGGGCCATCGCGATCACGGGCACGCACGGCAAGTCGACCACGACCGCGATGGCCGCCACGGTATTCGCCCACGCCGGGGTGGACCCCACCGTGTTCGTCGGCGCCGAGGCGCCGCTGTTGGGTGGCAACTACCACATCGGCTCCGGCCCCCATGTGATCTTCGAGGCCTGCGAGAGCGACGGCAGCTTCCTGCGTTACGAGGGCTGCTCGCAGGTGATCAGTAGCATCGAGCCCGACCACCTCGATCAGCACGGCACCTGGGAGCGGCTGCTGGCGGCGTTCCAGGGCTTTGCCGCCATCGCCGACCCTGCAGGCTTCGTGGTCTACAACTCGGATTACGAGACGGTGCACTCGATCGCGTCGGCTTCGCCTGCGAAGCCCATCTCGTACGGGCTGGAGACTCCCGCCGATCTGCAGGCCCGGGATGTCCGCCACGGCCCCGACCGCACCGCGTTCCAGTTCGTCTGCCGGGGGTCGGCCGTGGCGCAGGTCAGCCTGCCGGTGCTGGGAGACCACAACGTCCTCAACGCACTGGGGGCCCTGGGGTGCGCGCTGGGGAGCGGCCTGGATCTGTCCGAGGCCTGCGCGGCGTTGGCCGAATACCGCCCGGTGGGCCGAAGGTTCCAGCCGATCGCCACCGTCAGGGGCGTCCGCATTATCGATGACTACGCCCACCACCCCACGGAGGTGCGGGCCACGCTCCACACGGCTCGGGCGGCCGGCGACGGCCGCATCATCGCCGTCTTCCAGCCTCATCTGCGCAGCCGCACCCGAGACCTCCTCACCGAGTTCGGTGGCGCGTTTGCCGATGCAGACATCGTCGTGCTCACCGGCATCTACCAGCCCCGGGCAGACGGTCTGGAGGACTTCCACGTGTCCAGGCTGTATGACGAGGTGCGGCGAAACGAACCGGACAAGCAGTTGCTGCTGATTGAGGACAAGGACGATGTGGCCGGACAGCTCCTGCCGCTTGTCCAAGAGGGCGACATGGTGATCACCATCGGCGCCGGGGACGTGTACAAGGTGGCCCACCAACTCGCCGACGGCCTCGAGTAGCAAGGCCGCGGCCCGGGACCGCCCAACGCCGTACGTATCGGAGCCGGGAGGCAACCTCGATGACGTGGGACGGGCTGAGTACAGGTCCCCACCACGCCGTGCCACAGCAACCACTGAATCGGAGGCGTCGCGCCACCTTCGTCGGTGCCGGCCTCCTGGCTATGGCGGTGGTCTCTTTCCTGCTCGGCCTCTCGGTATCCGATGCCGTGCGCCTCAGACAGGTCGTGGTCTACTCCCCCGACCTCGGCCTGGCCCAGGAAGTGGCGCAGGCCATTGAACTCCCCGCGGGCACCGGGACCTTCTGGCTTCGCCTCTCGCCCATCCGCCGCGACGTGCTCACCTGCTCACGGGTGGGCGCCGTCAAGGTGGAACGCCAGCTTCCGCATGGGGTCCTGGTCAGGGTCGCCCCGAGGAAGCCCGCTTTCGCCATAGTGGCCGAAGGCGGCGTCATCGTGGCCGATCGCGAGGGGGTGCTCCTGTTCCGCAGCAGCACCCCGCCACCCAGTATCCCGGTGGTCACAGCCCCCTCCACGAGAAGCCTGGTAGTGGGCCGCCGTTGCAGTAGAGACCTGGTGGAGGAGGTCGTGCAGTGCCTGGACGGCGCCACGGAGGCGGCTCTGGGCACGGCCTTCCGCCTCGATATGAGCACCCGCTACGACTACAAGCTGCGTACTCCCGCAGGCCTCGAGGTCAAGCTCGGAGGCCCGGATAACCTTAAGCGCAAGGTGCTGGTGGCGGCCGTGATCGAGCAGCATCTCAGGCGCCGGCAGGCCAAGGCGGCCTACATCGACGTGCGGATACCGGAACGCACCCCCACCTGGATGCCCCTGGAAGCCGCCGGAGCGTAGGGCGAAGCTCCGGGTCCCCGCGCGGGCAGCCTGCCGGCGTCGTTGGCGGCCGTCGACGCGCCCTCTCCCCCACCGCCTCCGCTTCATCGACGGCCGCCACAACACGGCTCCTGTCCTTTGTCCCCGTGGCTCCCACCCCTCGAACTCCCCTGGGGCCGGCGAAGGCCCTGCCGTCCGGGCCGACGGGCTACCTGGCTTCCTCCACCGTGGCCTTCACCGCCCCGATCGCCCTGGCCGTTGCTTTGAGGGCCTTGCTCGAGGTCTCCTCGCGGCGACCGCCGAAGATCAGTACCCAGGGCTGGGCCTCGTCGGTGTAGGTCTCCCCGGCCTTGATCGTCAGCGGGATGGGCAACTGACGGCGCAGGTCCGGGTGCTGACCACCGCCCGAGTCCAGCCAGAAGCGGCCCGCCACCACATCATCGGTGGGCAGCCCCCCGTACACCATGCCGACCTGCTCATCCACCCAGGTGCCGCCTGCCAGAGCATAGTACATGGGCACATCCTCTGGGCCTTCGGGCACGTCACCGGCGGGGTCGCCGCCAATCATCCCGTTGAGGTAGAAGAAGTACCCCTTGAGCGTCATGTCCCGGTCGGAGAGGTTCGTGATGTGGTTGAGTCTCGCCAGGCACCAGTTGCGGTCCGGGTACATCAAGACCCGGTGGCCGACCTCGAACCGGACGGGACGGACCCGCTGCTGCTCCTGGTTGCCCTCCTTATCCACGAGAGTGATCGTCTCCCCTTCTCCTCCTCGGGAGACGACGTCCATCACGGCACAGACTTCCCCAACGTGATAGGTGGCCGAGACGCCCTCGGAGGCCCGCACCCACTGCTGCTGACCGTCTACATCCTGCCACACCAGGGGGTTGTAGCTGCCCAGGACTGTCCCGTCCAGCAGGACACGATCGGCCACGTTGCCCGTGGCCGGCAGCCCGCGCTCCAAAGTCAGCCGCCCGTTATCCAGGATCTCCGCGTCCTGGTTGCGGATGAGCTTCAGCTCGGACCCGAAGCTCACCGGCGCCTCGCCGCGCCACAAAACCAGGGCGTGACAGCCCCAGGGGTCCAGACCGGAGACCCCCACGAGCACATCCTCGCCCACCACCTGGCAGTGAGCCGGCTCACCCGTTAACCCCACGGCCAGCAGGTCTCCGGCAGGGGCGTTGCGCAGGGCCTCGGGCAGGGCCGCAAGAGGCACCACGGCGGCGATGCCGCCGGCCGCCACCGGGCCCCGGTTGGCCAGCGCCACCAGGGCCGCCGGGCCCTTGACCCCGTCGGGCAGCCCGGCGCCGCGTACCCAGAACTGCTTCACGGCCAGGTTGTCGGAGCGCAGGCCGTCCGACGTCTCCTTGTCCGGGTCAACCTCCACGGCGATCAGGTGCGCGCCGGGCTCCTCGGGCAGCGCCACGCCCAGGGGCTTGGCCTCACCGGGCTCGAGGGTGAAGCCGACTGCCGATGGCTTCCCGTCTACATAGACGCGCACACCGAAGGTCGCCGCGGCCCTCCCGCGATTGTAGATGACGAGGTCCTCGGTCACCCCCAGCTCCGGGTCATCGCCGTTGTGCATGGCGTAGGCGCGCCCGTGCACTCCAGTGGCCATCTGCGTGAGCTCGGGATACGGCTTGTCATCCACATCGACCAGCCCGTAGTTGCTATCCTCGGGGAACGTCTCCGAGATACCCTCGGCCGGCTCGTCCACCCACATGAAGAAGTTGCTGCCCACCATGTAGGGCAGGCGGATGAGCATCTCCTGGTAGATGCGGAAGGCCTCGGCGCGCTGCTCCTGGGTGTCCACGCGCATGCCGGCCCCGTGCTTGCACGGCAGGCCCGCATCCAGCGCGGGGAACGACCACTCGGTGAGCATCATGGGCTTTTGGGCCAGCTCGTGGAAGCCGTCGAAGCGGTCTACCACGCCGGGGGCCTCCCCGCGCTCTAGGTCCACCATGTCATAGGAGTTGAAGGAAACGATGTCGCAGTACTTGCCGCAGATGTCCCAGATACCGGCCGGGGCACTCCCGGCGAAGCGGCAGCCGATCACCATGTGGTTGGGATCGGCGCGGCGAATGGCCTCCGTCGTGTGCTTGAAGTACTCCTCGGCGATCAGGCGCACGAAGCCGACCTTGTCCTCCCTCACGGCCTCGAGCCTGGTGCCGCCCAGAGCCTCCAGCGCCGCCAGGGCCTGATAGGACTCCACCGAGCTGCCCCAAGCGGCGTTGAAGTCCTGGATCTGGGGATACTTGCCCTTGAGGTACTCCACCAGCGCGAGCTTGGCGGTGTGCTCCGCGGGCTTGAGCATGGCCTCCTCAAACAGCCCCGTCTCCGTGTGGGTCTTGCCGTACCACTCCAGCTCGTTGTCCAGGAAGTACCCAAACAGCCAGGGGTCATTGGCGGCCTCGGTGCAAAGCCGGCGGGCCACGCGGTCGCAATAGCCGGGCCACCTGGGTGAGAACACGTTGGGGAAGCCGGTCCAGGTGGTCTTGGGGCAGATGTCGTCGATCTCGGAGAAGCGGCTGCCGAAGGCGACGAAATCGGTGTGTGCCAGGCCTTTGTACCGGCATTCGGCGCCATTGCCCGCTCCCAGAAGGTTGAACCCCCACGACTTCAGGCGCTCGGTGGCCCGGTCTCCCCAGGCGTCGGGACTGTCCCACTTGGCATCGTTGTTCCTGCCGTAGGGCGCATAGCCCAGCGCCTCGCACCAGTGCCCGGAATAGCGGCAGTGGTCGGTGCCGATGGCATAGAAGCACCGGCCCTGTGGGTCCACCAGCCACCAGCGGTCGCCGCGCTTCTCGGTGCGGTAAAAGCCGGTGGCTTCGGCCTGGAACAGGTCGGACGCCTCGACGGCCAGGGGCGGATAGGCTCTCTCTTCCACCGGGGCATCGGGGACCGGGGCTTCGGCATCGACGGTCACGTCATCGAACTCGACCAGGAAGCCCCCGGCGCGCAGCGCCGGCCGACCAACGGTGACGGCCGGCGCCGTGAACTCATAGCCCATGTGCTTGATCTGCTCACCATCGAGGGACGAGACGTAGCCGTCGATGCCCTCGGGCGTCATCTGGATGCGCAGACGGTAAGGGGTGTCATAGTCCCAGTCCAGATCGTTGCTATTGCCCGGCCTGGCCCGCAGATTGCTCTGGGCAAGCCAGCTTCCCTCGCGCATCTCGGTCAGCTCGCAGAACCGCCCACCGCCCTGCTCATCCGGCTTCTCGGCCAGGGCGAAGTGCCAGTAGTTGTCGAGGTCGGAGAACAGACAGACCGCCGCGACCTTCCAGGTCGTGCCGGTCGCCTTCCGCACCGTCACCACGGCGTCGACGGTGATCCGCGAGTAGCGGGGCTGCTGGGCCATGTAGGCGATGGTCGTGGGGCCACCGGCCTGCAGCTTGCCTCCGACCACCTCCCAGGAGAGGAGGTCCGTCTCCCAGACCGGATGGCCATCGGCACCGTCGGGGTAGGCGGAGAAGTCTTCGGTGATCCGCACGGTCTGAGCCCACAGCGGCAGGGCCAGCCCCGCCAGGCCGAGGTACAGGATGTAGGTCGGCTTCATGGTGTATGGCTCCCTTCGGGTGTGGCGAGGCTCGTCAGATCGCGCACAATCCGCGCATTCATCGCCACCTGGTCGCAGTCTTTCTGGCACATGCCCACGATCACCGCGTCCGTGGGTTTGATATGGGACAGCGCATACTCGAAGGCCGCCCGCACGCTCTGGGGCGAGGCACACTTGCGGCTCGCGGCCAGCACCTTGAAGGCGAGGCAGGGCCTGTCCGTGGCCCGGATTACCCGGCACATGGCCTCGCGGTCCGCATCGTCGAACCGTTCCGCCTCCGTCCGCCCCTCGGCGATCGGGCCGCTGCCCCGACCGCTGCCCAGGCGGTACAGGCAGGTCAGGTAGAAGTCCACATCCCACGAATGCTCCCGGCAGTACTCCACGACCTCCGGAAGGTGCGTGCCCACTCCGACCTGGACGCCGCAGTCACGCATGGTGCCGAGAAGCTCCTTGATCTCGTCAATCCGCCCCTGCTGCCAGAGGGCGTCGGTGCGGCTGCCGTGGTGGTAGATGGCGATGGCTCCGCACGCGGCGGCCTGCCGGATGTTGCCGTGCAGGTCCGCAAGCTCGCTGGCCGTCTGGGCGATCCAGTGCATGGCGCCCCCGCGGTTGCGGTACTCGCGCAGGACGCGCATGATGTGTCGGTCGGCCCGGGACTGCATGGCGCTGAGCCCGTGACGCTCGCAATCCAACAGCGTCCGCACGATCTGCTCGTTGGTGAAATGGTCCAGGAACGCCTCATCCATCCCGCCGGAGTGATGGGAATTGCCGCTGAACGGGTTCCCGCCGATCAGCAGACGGGAGACGCGGTGCGGCCCCAGTTGGACCGTGGGAAGCAAGGGTTGCGCGCCGGGCGATCCTTCTCTCATGGTACCTCGTCCTGGGGCAAGACAAGGCTCTTGCGCATGATGATCCACTGTCCCATGCTGTCGGTCAGGGCGCCATCGGGTCGAAACCCCAGGCGCCGGTAGACTCGGGCGGCCACGGCGTTCTCGGCCCGCACCTCGAGCCGGGCGGACACGGCCTGCCGGGCCTCCAGGTACCGCAAGGCCCGGCGAACCAGCTCCGTCCCGATGCCGCGCCGACGGTGGTGAGGGTGCACACCCAGGGAGAAGATCCGGCCCTCGCCCGGACGCGTCCCGACTTGCGCCTCATGCCACATGCCCAGATACGCATGCACACCGGCGAAGCTCTCGGACCATGAGATGCCGTACCTGCCGGCAAGCCCGCGCAGAAGCATGCGGCCCACACTACCACGCAGCATCCCGCGGCGAAACACCCTCCCCGGCCACCTGGGTGCGAAGACATACCCCGCGATCAGGCCACCGTTATCGGCGACCAGTAGGCCCTCGGGCTCTGCCTGCAGGCAGATGGCGAAGATGTCGGCGGCCAACTGCGGCCTCGGTGGCCGGTGCAGGAAGTGCCGGACCAGCTCCGGAAACGCCCCCATGGCCACCTCGGCGATCTGGGGGAGGTCAGAGGGCTCGGCGGCTCTGAAGTGCAGGTCTGTGATAGGTTGGGCACCCCGCTGTCGGATTATCTCTGGTCGCGCGCGGTCGGCCAGACCGCGCAGCGGGCCGAGGCGGCC
>Ga0334883_1000953_pt1 | contig 46429 bp, 34 predicted proteins | sample GraSluR1_MG_6_FD_207230 | JGI IMG/M metagenome (GOLD analysis project Ga0334883, IMG submission 207230) | Sludge microbial communities from methane-producing bioreactor in Wageningen University, Netherlands - Granular Sludge_09_05-R1 | ecosystem: Engineered > Bioreactor > Anaerobic >...
TCGAAGTGGCTGGTACGGCCGCTGTTGCCCGGCGTCGTGGGCGTCGCCCCTGGCGACGCCCACGCGGCACGTAGGGGCAGCACGACGTATGCCAGCGACAGCACGGACAGCCAGCGTGCGAGGCAACGGGTCACTCGGCCATCACCTTGGCCTCCCGCCAAAGGGATTCCATGGTGGTCGGATCCGGCGGGGTTGCGGGACCCGCTGGAACGGGGAGCACCAGGGGGACGACCGTCCGCTTCCCTGCTCCGCCGCGTGTCTCGACGCGCGTGCCGAAGGGGAACACGCGTGGCGTGTCCAGATCGGCCTCGTCGCCAACGCGAAGGTCAAGCACGCGGCAGACCGAGCTCCGCTCCCAAGATGCCGATGCAGGGGCAATCTGCAGGCTGAACTGGTCCAGCCGCGCGGTCCGCGGGCACCACACGCCCGGCCGGACCTCGAAGAAGTCTGTGCCGTACGCCACGAAGCCCACGTATAGTGGCGGGCGATCGTCGAGAGGCACCTGGGACCACGATGTGCGCTGGACCACTGCGTAGCCGTAGGACGGGCAGATGAGCAGGCGTGCAGCGCCGCCCGACGCCGCGGGGGCGCCGATGAAGACCCCGTGGCAGTCGCCCCAGGCCCCCGTGCGAGTGGTCCCCTCGTACCGTACCTGAGCGGTCCCGGCCTGCCAGCGGTCGATCGGGTGATCCGTCGTGCCTAGAAGACCGTGCCTGACTATACCGTACCAGCGCTCGAGCACGTACTCGTTCTCGAACGGGGAAACGAACCCTTCCTGGGTGCTTCGGTCGTACTTCGTTACCGTGATGCCGTCACAGACGGTGGAGCAGTAGAACACGCCTGGAGGGATGGCGCGTCCGCTGGGGGACATTGCGTCGAGGCGGCAACCGGGGTTGGGCTGGCCGCTATTGGTCAGCGCCACGCTCTCGAGGAGCCACCTCCTCACCGGGCGGTCCATGCGGAGCGACGCCCACAGCGCATCGTGGTCCCCTACTGGCGGGAACTCCCGGGCCACCTTGGCCGCCGCCTCAGGCCCGCCTTCCTCCAGTCTGGCCCTGTACAACTCCTCGGCGAGCCGGGCGGCCTCCTTGTCGAGGTAGGCTCGGTAGGTTGGGCCTCTGGTCTCCTCGACTACGCACTCGCATGCAACGCGCTCCAGGCACGCCCGCCTGAACAGGACACCATCAAGTAGCGTCTGCAGCAGGTCGTTCGCAGCATCGGCACTCGAGGGCGCCGCGATGGCGAGGCAGGCTAGTACGGCGACGAACAAGACTGCATATGCAGGTATCCTGGCTGGCAACGGGACCATCTCCTGAATGCGGCCACCCAGAGAACGCGCACCGACGGTGGTGGCTGACCAGCAGCGAGCCGACGTCAGCGGGCCCCTCCCGGTGGTCGCCGAGACGCTCGTCGTCCAGGGACGGTGCAGCCCGCACACCGTGCCCTGCCTCCCACGGGCTAGTCGTCCCCGCAGCGCTCGCCCAGTCCAGTGAGATCCATGTACTGGCCCGCCGAGTGCCGGAACGCCTCCTCGCCCGCGCAGCCTTCCTGCTCGAAGGTGACTGCTACATAGCAGGGGGTCTTTGTCTCTCGCGTGATCCCGTACCATCCGACGGTGTTGAGGTATACCATGTATGTGTAGTTCACCGCGTACCAAGTGTAGCCGCCGCCAAAGCAGCCGACCATGCTGTAGCAGTAGTCATCGTCAAGCGCCGGGCACGCTGTGCACGCGGCCCCACTCACCTCAGCCATCTGCGCGTCGGTCAGCGGGGTCGCGGCCCACGCGCTGTCCAGACACAGCACAACCAGCACGACGGCGAACGCCACTACTCTCGACATTGCAGTATCCCTCTCTCTCTTCCTGCGCCTCTGGCGCGGTATCGGCAGCTCGGCCGCATAGACGACCCACAGCCGACCATCGGAGCGACACACGCCCTGTCATCGGAAGGGACTCTCTACCGCACCCCAAACAACTGCCCCGACACCACTGCGAGGTACGTTCCGAGCAGCGCAAACACGGCCGCCGTCAGGAGCTTCGCGATGGCGAGGCGCTCGCGCGCCCAGTTCGCCAGGTGGCGGGAGCTCAGGCCGCCGTATACCCCGCACGTGAGGGCAACCACCGGAAGTGTGAACATCGCCGCATACAGGATCAGGTACGCCAGTACCCGCGACTTGTCCACGCCCGAGTGCCAGATGTACATCAGCGTCGGCAGGTAGATCTGCCCCGTGCAGAACAGCTCGAGGATCGAGACGGCCGCACCGATGAGGAACGCCGCGACCGCGTACGCCGGGTGGGAGGGCAGGCGACGGATGATGCCGTGATTGGCCAAAGTCAGGGCGCGCGGCAGCTTCAGCATGATGGCGCGCTCTCCGCCCCGGCACGCCTTGCGGTAGTCCGCAAGGCTCAGGACCGCCAGCGTCAGTGTGAGCAGCGCCAGCGCCGGGTACACGAGACGCGAAGCCAGAGACAGCCGGTCGACGGCGCGGATGGCCCCGAGCAGCCCCAGGCCTACGGCGAGATACGCCAGGAACACCCCTGCCGCAAACGCCAGCCCGATCCGTAGCACCTGAACTCTCTGTCTTCCCGAGGCCGCAAGGTACGACAGCAGGAAGATCAGCGAAGCAAGGGCACACGGGTTCACACCGTCCAGCAAACCCGCCCCGACGACCACGAGAGGACTGAACCTCTCGAACGCGCTCCGCAGGGCGGCCGCGCTGCCCTTGCCGTCCTCGTCGACCACGGGTCGGGGCGACGATGCTCCCAGGCTGCCCTCGAGCTGTGCCAACACGCTGTCGCCATCTGTCCACCACCGCTTCCCGTAGAAGACGGCAATGGTCCCGCTCCACTTCTCCTCGGGAACAGCGTACTCGGCGTAGTACCGCGTCATCAGCTCAATGTTCGCCGGGTCTGTCAGGACGTGCCCTTCCCACCGGAAGCCGGGATGCTCGCTCTCAATGCGCCCAAGAAGCTGTCTCACCGGGTGGCAGTGGACACACGTCGGGCTGTAGAAGAAGTGACAGGCCAGATCCCCGCCGGTCTCTCCCCCCCACGCCGCTGCCAGAAGCACCATCGCCATCGCGCTGGCCCAGACGGCCGCACGGCGGCCTGCCACGCTACCTCGCCGCCCCGGGTGCCGCGCGAGTAACGAACGTGACTACGGTGTTGGTCTGGAGGCCCTCCCATTTGTACAGCTTGGTGCCGGCTTCGCCCCACACGCCGTTGCCCTTCAGCCCGGCATCCTCGGGTCCGGCCAGGTTCTTGGCCGCCGCCCCCTCATGCTTGGCCAAGCCGTCGCGCGCAATGATGAACTTGCGTCCGCCGGACACGACATACCCGAAGACGGCCACTGTCACTGCGTTGCTGTTGCGCTTGATCGCAGCCGACGTCGACCTCGCGGCTCGGGGGTCGTAGCAGAACGTCACGAGTACGGGGCGCCCAGCACCGATGGCTGCTTTCACGTCGCTGAACTGCACGGCGCCCTCCGCCTTGGCCGGTCTCGTGCAGGCCTCTCGCACGGACACCGGCGCCCCCCGCTCCCGCGCCATAGCGGCAATGCCCTCGCCTATGGGCCACGTGATGCTGTCCGGATCGCTGCAATCACCGCATTGACGGATGTAGACCCAGGCCGTCGCGATGAGCGTCTTGTCCCGCTCGCCCGTCCGCCCAAGCCCGATCTGCTTCACGAGCCACGCTGCCGAAGTGGCATGCGTGTTCCTGAAGACGGCAAGGGCCGGCAAGGCCCGCGCGACGGCGCGCACTTCGGGGGCCGCCAGCGCGGGCGCGGCCATTGCCGCGAGGGCGACGAGTGCCAGTGCTGCATGGGCATCGCGGCGACTCAGACGTGACATCGCGGGATGCGACCCTCCTCCCAGCGTCTGCCCTTCGGTCGCTCGCATCTCGCCCCCAGCCGGGGGAGGCGGCGAGCCGATCCTGCTCCGCAAGCAGGCCCCCTGCCCTCCGCTCCGCGCCACATGCGCGCACCCGCCATCCCCTTGCGAACGCCATCATGGTACCCCCCCCCCAAGCCCCATTGTCAACCCATCTGCGTCATTTTCTTTCTGTTATGATGAGACTAAAATGATCTCGCTCTCTGCAATGCTCGCCCACGCCGGACGCCCTACTGCGCGGCCTTGACCTGCACGTCTCCGAACGTCACGATGCAAAGCGGCGTCCCGTCCTCGCGGAAGGCCTTGTACTCGTCGAGGAGCGCGGCGCCGCCCTCAGCCCGGAACTGCAGGGAGACGCTCCGCAGGTCCAGTCCGAGTGCGGCGCTCCGGGACCGGGGCGTCCCAGCCTCTACCACTGTATCCGCCACGGCAACCCGTCTGTGGGAGAACTCGACGTTCACGAACGGCGGAAGACCGGCATGGCCACTGGGATCGGCCTGCCCTTCGCCCACGAGGCGGGCGGTTGTCTGGCCCGTCTCGTCGCGCAGCACTATCGCATCGGTATCTCGCGACGCGCTGGCGGCCCGAGGCTGGGACAGCCACAGCAGCGGCGACAGCCCGGCGGCCCAAAGGCGGTGAGGTCGCGGCCCGTCGCGATTGCGGCCCGTTTGGCCGGGGCGAGGGTCTTGGATGCGCCTGTCCACGTGGCACTCTTGTCCTCACGTCGCTGTCACACATCCTCAAAGCCAGCATCACCTGCCCATCGCACGGGCCCCCCAGCGGCTCAAGGTTTGGCGGGGCCCTCCGGCATCGGTTGGGGTATGACCATGCCGTCCTCCCCGATGGTCCACTGCGGCAGGCCGTCAGGGTCCACGACCGGCCGGAGCTTCAGGGGCGGCCATGTGTACGTCAGCGTCAGGCTCTGCCCCTGTCTCTCCACCACGAACTGCGAAGTCCTCCCAGCCCTCGTGCTCTGCTGCAGCCTGAGGAGACTGTCCCATTGGCCGAGTGGTGCCCCGTCGACGCTCACCAGGACATCATTGTTCTTGAGACCCGCCTTTTCAGCTTCGGTGCCCGGACGCACGGTACCCACGAGGACGCGCATCTGCCCCGGCGGGCCGGAACCTGTGCAACTGAAGTCCGCCCACACGCGCCCAATGCCGGTCCCGGAATCTATGATGGACGCCATGGATGACCACAGAACACTGATCGGCCGCACGCGGGTCAGCGCCGGAGGAGGGCTGCCTCCTCCCACCAACCCGATAAGGCGCCCCTCGGCACTGAAGACAGGAGCGCCTTGGTACCCGCTGTGGAAGGGGGCGTCTAGCTCAACGCATCGATCCTGGACGAGCCAGAACGGCGCACCGGAATCGGCGGACAGGGCAGTGACCCGGGCTACGATGGCCCGCAATTGGGGATTGGCTATGCATGGGTGGCCGACCACCAGGACCTGCTCCCCTGCCCGCCAGACGTGGGCCGTGTCAACGGCTACCGCCGGCACGGGTGGGCTACCGACCGAAGCTGTCCCGGTGAGAATTGCGACGTCGATATAGAGGTCAGTGCCGACTGGAACCGCCACGATCAACTGCTCCCCAGCCATCAGGCCCACCTGACCGGCGTCCGCGACGCGGGAGGCGCTTGTCACGTAGTGTTCGCCGTCGCCGACACAGACGGCGGTGCACTCGTACCGGGGGAGATGGGTCTTCTCGTCCCCGCTGACGCAGACCGCCAGCACGGAGGGCGTGACTTGCTCGATCACAGACACCCAGTCGGTCTCCGCAACCGCGACGCCGAGGCCGACGCCAAACCCAAGGGTAACCAACGCGAACCAGCGACAAACCGACATCATCAACACTCCTCCCGGGCAGCGCGCGTTCTGTGCCGTACGACAACGACCGACGCCACGCCCTTCTGCTCTGTAGCCCGTGGGCGTTCGAGAGCCACGCTGGTGCATGGCCGGATCTACCGCGCCAGTGCGTCTCTACTCGCTCCGCGGGACGCAGGTGGTCGGGCCGGACCCCCCCCGCTTCATCGCGTTTCCGGTCACGGGCCTCGCTGCGACAGTTCAATGCGCGAAGGCGTGTCTCGAAAGAGCCGTCCAGAGCGGCATTGGGCCCCAACGGACGCCTTCGCTGTCTGGTTCCACGGCCGGACAGGCAAGACCCGCACCGGCGGGCGTCATCGGTCTCCCTTGGCGGCCCTGGTGAAGCGAGGTGGCACGATGCCCACGAGCTACTCCGGGCACAGCGTGATCTGCTCGTGGACAACGGCCGCGTCGTCCGAACTGCCGGCTGGAGCCGTCGGTAGCGCCTTGTCGTTCACGGTCCAGAGCGAGCGGACGTAACCTGGGCCCCGAAGTCAAACCCAAAGCCCTTCCATCCAGCCTCGTCGCTGCCGAATGACTGGGACGAAGCCAGACCTTCCACCTGGTGCAGGGCAGCACACGTACAGCCATCCACCATGTCGTGGTCGTCGCCCTCGCCCAGGCCCGCACAGTGCTCACCTGTGTCCTTGTCGCCGAACTGAATGCGGTGTGAGTTAGCGAAGTCACCAAAGGGTCCGTGGTTCACAGCAGTGTAGATCTCCGGATAGGGAACTGCCAGATACATGCAATGGGTGCTGCTACACTGACCTGCAGGTACAGGACCCGCAGTCGCCGCGATGAAGGTCAGGCCAATCAGCACGGGAATGCCTGCACACGAGTGCCATCGGGTCGCGTTGCTCAACGCCATTGGTATGCACACTCCTTTGGATGAACGCCCTTGCTGGGCCGATTCGCTGAGTCCAACCCGAGATGCGCACAGCATCAGACCATGAGTCCTGCTCAGACCTGATCTCGTGGTCTGACACATCATCCTGCCTCCGCCGAGCCCTGGCCCCGTGGCGCCGCAACGCTCTCGCTCCTGCCGTCGCGTGCGACCCACCACGCCATTCAACTGCGAACACCGTCATGGTACCCCCCCCAAGCTCCGTTTTCAACCCATTTGCGTCATTTTCTTTATGTTATTATAAGCCATCGCGGTTTTCTTTATTGTAATGGTTTCAAATGTGACGACGTCCTACTCCGGGGCCTTGACCTGCACGTCTCCGAACGTCACGATGCAAAGCGGCGTGCCGTCTTCGCGGAAGGCCTTGTACTCGTCGAGGAGCACGACCCCCGAAACGGAGCGGAACTGGAGCCGGGCGCTGCGGACGTCGAGGTCCAGCGCGGAGGTGACCTCCTTGCGACCCTTTCCCCGCACCGTCATGGCCAGCATCCCGGTGACCTGTCGGTGGGCCAGCTCGATCTCGATCGTCTCAGGCAGGCCCGGGGCGCGCTCGGGATCGGCCTGGCCCTCCCCGACCAGACGCGCGACGACCTGTCCCGTGGCGTCGCGCAGCACTATGTGCTCCCCCGCGCGTTCTGCGCTGGTCGCACGCGGCACGGACCTCCACAGGAGCGGGGCCAGCCCCGGCGCGTACAGCCGTGAGAGGTCGACAGGCGGTGCCTCGCCCTGCTGCCACAGGGGCAGGACAGCGCCCCAGAGGAGCCGCTGCGAGGTGGCTTGCAGGGCCATGTCGGTAGCCATCTCCGCGTCATTGCACTGAGCGAGGGGCGGGATCTCGACTGGAAGCGCTGTCCCGGCTATCTCTGCGGAACCCAGGCCGCTGCGCAGACCCACGGTGTTCCCTGTGCGGGCCAGTCTCAACTCCAGGCCGTCCCACACGTCGGCCAACCACGTGCGTGCGGGGTCCTGGCCCGACAGGGCGGCCTCTGTGGTTCCCTCGGCTTCGGCCGACCACTCGATTGTGCCGGCGGCCTTGGCGACCAAAGCCCCGTCGTCCCAGAACTCCGCCGCCACAGCGGCCCTCACTTCGCCGGGACGGGGCGCTGCGGCCTGTATCAGCTCGTGCCACAGCGCCAGGGCGTCCACAGCCGCTGACGAAGCGAGCGTGAGACGGACATATCCCCCCATCGTCGACCGCATGATAGACCCGTAGTGCTGAGCCTCGAACTCGGCGGAACCGGCGTCACGGCGCCGCTGGTGAGCTTGGCGCTTTGCCTCGACGGCCGCGGCGACCCGGGGGGGCGTATCCTCTGGGCTGAAGCCCGTGCTGTACTCCTGCAGACGGCCGTTGGTTGAGGCCAGCGCGAACTGCAGGAGACGCCGGGGTTTGCCGGGGCCCTCGCCCTTCTCGACGGCCTTCCGGAACATGGCTACGAGCTCATCGAGCTGGGCCGGCGACATGGGATGCATGGGCCCGCCCTTCAGTAGCGATCTTGCGCAGAGCAGGCGGGCTTCGGTCACCGGGCCCAGCGTCCTGTCGCGGAACTGATCGGCATCATCGGGCAACAGCTCCTTCGCTGCCGCGTAGAGGCGATCGCGCAACTCGGTGCACTGGGTGCACACCCGAGCCGTGTCCTCCTCGGTCAGGGGCGCCCCCGCAAGCCTCTGGGTGGCCATGTACATCCAGGCCTTGTGGCACTCGGTCTCCTCGGGCGTCTGGCTCTTGGTGTACTGCGCGACAAAGGTGATGGTATTCAGAAGCAGCTTCGTCTGATGGCGGGACAGAGCGGTCGCACCGGCGTCGCGGAGCGCCGCCATGGCTTCGTCGGCAAGTGCCTGCCCAAAGGCGTGCCTCCCATCCGGGAGAGCCGCGATGGCCTGCCTCATGGTTTCGACGATGGCGGGCAGGTCGCGCGTCGCGGGTTCTATGTCGGCCTCGCCCGCGGCAGGTGACGTCACCTGGCCGCAGATCAGGGCGAGAGCCACCGCGGCCAAGGCCGCGAAAGGAAGGCGTCGTGTGTACCGCGCAGGATCGGTGAGAAGACGCAGCCGCATCTCGATTCCTCCTCAGGCGTATACGCTGCCGGCCGCGGAGCGCGGAGAGGTCTGGCGGTGACCCGGCGGCTCCCCGGGCCCCCGGTGCATGTGGTTCGCGGCCGGTCGCTGGTGACACGGCGGCTGTTCGTTTCGCCGCCCGCGTCCATGCGTTCCCCGGGCTCCGGCCGCCGCAATCCTATGGCGAACGCCATCATGGTGCATCCCATCAATACCCATTCTAAACCGATTTAAGTCATTTACTTTATGTTATCTGAACCCATCGCGCTTTTCGCTATTGCAGTCGTAGCCCATGCGCGACGCCCTGATTCGGGCCTTGATGTGCACGTCAGCGGGAAACGCGATGCAAAGCGGCTTGTCCTGTGCGCACACGACGTTCTGACCTGTGCTCCGGGCGGCCCTGAGGGGGGCATCTAGATGCCTATATGCACCGACTTCTGCACAGATGAATCAAGTTCTGGGGTCGGGATCACGCCGTCCGTGAATGCGTAGGTCGGGCTTCCAGCCCGACTCGGCGATCGCGCCTCGCGGGATCGCCGCCTGGCCGTCGCACTGACCGAAGGCGAATCTCCGCGCCGTGCTCGTCGGTTTGAGGCGGAGCTTCACTGGACCCATAGGGTGGCCCCCGACACCGCGGTGGACACGGCATTTGCCAAGCTTGTGGAACTCGGGTATCTTTGAGCCCGGCCGCCCGGCCGCGCATCAGGGCGGCGAGAGGCGATTTCCGGCATGTTCATCGACACCCACGCACACCTGAACCACGAGCGCTTCTACCTTCAGGAAGCTGAAGCCGTGCAGAGGGCCAATGAGGCCGGCGTTGGCATCATCGTCAACGTCGGCTTCGACGTGCCCGCCAGTTGGCGGGCCGCGGAGCTCGCCGACCGGTTCGAGGGGCTCTATGCCGTGGTGGGTACCCATCCCCACGACGCGAAGGACTGCACCCCGGCCATCCTGGATGAGGTGCGGGAGCTGGCCGCGCTGGAAAAGGTGGTCGGCATCGGTGAAGCGGGCCTGGACTTCCACTATGACAATTCCCCCCGCCCCCAACAGAAGGCGGTGTTCGCCGATTTCATCCACCTGGCGGCAGAGGTCCAAAAGCCCCTGATCATCCACAGTCGCGAGGCGGAACTGGCGACGCTGGACATCCTCGACGAGCACCTGCAACCCGGGCAGAAGGTGGTTATGCACTGCTTCGGCTCGGATCTGAACTTCGCCCGCAATTGCGTGGAGCGTGGCTTCCTGCTGGGGATGGCCGGGCCGCTGACCTTCCCCAATGCCAAAGCCCTGCAGCAGGTGGGCCAGCGCATCGGACTGGAGCACCTGCTCCTGGAGACGGATTGCCCCTACCTGGCGCCACAGCCGGTGCGTGGCAAGCGCAATGAGCCGGCCTATATCCCGATGATCGCCGAAGTGCTGGCGCAGTTGCAGGGGGTGTCGGTGGAGGAAGTGGAGCGCAAGACCACCGAGACGGCCAGGGCGTTCTACGGGATAGGGTAGGGCAGAGGCGAGGCCCGGACCTCCGGCTACGCGGGGCCGCTCGCATGGTTTCGGCCGGTTATCACGATGAAAGGCGGAAACGCCGGAATGGATACGGTCAACTGGCTACTTGTGGGAGCCGGAGACATCGCCGGGCGCCGGGTGGGCCCGGCGCTGACTGAGGTGGAGCACTCCCGCCTGGTGGCGGTGTGCGACCTGGACGGGGAGCGCGCGCAAGCGCTGGCGGAGAAGCTCGGGGCGGAGAAGGTCTACACCGACTATGCAACCGCGCTTTGGCAAAGCGGGGCCGATGCGGTGTACATCGCCACCCCGCAGAGCACGCACATTGAGCTGAGCCTGCAGGCGCTGGCCGCCGGGAAGCATCTTTTGTGCGAAAAGCCTCTGGGTCTGGGCGGTGCCGAGTGCATGCGGCTTTTGCAGGCGGCGCGCCTTTCCGACCGCACCACAAGCTGCTCCAACTACCGCCGTCTCTCGGAGCAGTACAAGCTGACCGAGGCGATGCTGCGGCGGGGGGAGATCGGGAAGCTCACCGGGGGCTGGATCCTGTATTCCACGCCCTTCTACAATCCGGGCAAGGCGCCGATTAGCCGGGCTCTGGGCATGAGCCGCATCAAGGAACTGGGCTTCTACCTCATCGACATCGTCCACAATTTCCTGGGCATGCCGTCGTCGGTGGTGGCCCTGGCCGGCACCATCCATCAGGCGGTGATGAACGACGTGGAGGAGCTGGCCACCGTGGTGCTGAAGTTCCCCGGCGGGGAGCTATGTACCATTATGTTCGACTGCACCGCTCCCGGCACCCGTCACGAGCTGGAGCTGTTCGGCACCGAGGGACGCATCCAGTGGCCGCAGTGGCCGCCCCACGGCAATGGCCCGGTGGTGAAGATCACCCCGCGGGGCACCGAGGAGGTTCCGGCGGAGACCGACAGCAACTGGCATCTGCCCATGGTGCAGGACTATGTGGACGCCCTGCGCAGCGGGCGCGAGCCGGTGTGCACTCTGGAGAGCGCGACGAAGACCGAGTTCATCACCGACGCCATCTTCCGCTCCCTGGACGGTGGGCGCGTGGAGCCGGTCTTGTGGGAGGAGCCGGCATGAGAGTTCTGTTGGTTGGCGGAACCGGCTGTATCAGCGGCGACATCGCGGCTTTGGCGGCCCGGAGAGACGACATCGAGCTGTATCTGCTGAACCGCGGCTCGCGGCCGGCCTTCGTCCCCGCCGCCGCCCGCTGTATCCAGGCGGACATCTCCAGGCCCGAGCAGGTCCGGGCGGGCCTGGTGGGTATGACCTTCGATGTGGTCGTGGACTTCCTCTCCTATGGTGTGGAAGACCTCGAGAGCAAGCTGGACATCTTCCGCGGCTACTGCGGCCAGTACATCTTCATCTCCTCGGTGGCCGTGTACCGCACCAAATCGGACTGCGAGATCATCACCGAGGACAAGACGATGGTCGGCAATACGCTGTGGTCGTACGGGCGGGGGAAGATCCTGGCCGAGCGGCGGCTGCAGGCCGAGCACGAGCACAGCGGCCTGCAGTACACCATCGTGCGCCCGGCCTTCACCTACAACAAGCTGCGCATCCTCCACCCGGTGGGGCCGGGGCATCAGACGCACTCGTGGACCATCGCCGACCGCATCCTCAAGGGCAAGCCGCTACTGATGCACGACGACGGCACGGCGCTGTGCACCGTGACGCATACCGAGGACTTCGCCAAGGCCTTCGTGGGCCTGTGTGGCAACCCGGCGGCCTTCGGGGAGGCGTACCACATCACCTCCGACGAGTACCTGACCTGGAACCGTGTGGCGGAGCTGGTCGGTGACGCCCTGGGGAGAAAGCCCAACCTGTGCCACGTCCCGGCCCACGACCTGGGCCTCGAGCTGGGCGGCGACTTCGGCGAGAAGCTCATTAGCTTCTCACGCAATGCGATCTGCGATAGCAGCAAGGTGCGCGCCCTGGTTCCGGAGTTTGTCTGCACCACGCGCTTTGCCGAGGGGATCAAGCGCACTATCCAGTTCTACCTGGATAACCCGGAGTACCAGGTGATCCACGAGGAGTTCGACCGGCGAATGGACGAGATCGCCGCCAAGTACGGCTGAAACCTCTCAACCGTCGGTCGTCGCAGGCCACGACTCCCCCTTGTCCTACTTCATTACCGAAGCGGAGGTTGGCTGATGCAGGGCCGCGTCTTGAGTATCGAGCGCATGGCGGTTCACGACGGGCCGGGTATCCGTACCACCGTATACCTCAAGGGGTGCTCGCTGCGTTGCCGCTGGTGCCACAACCCCGAGAGCATCTCGCCCGAGCCCCAGATCGGCCTGCAGAGCCGCCGCTGCATCGGCTGCGGAAGCTGCGTGGCCGTCTGTCCCAACGGGGCGCACACGCTTCAGGGCGGCGAGCATCTCCTGGATCACCGGGTCTGTACCGCCTGCGGCGCCTGTGTGGAGGCCTGCCTGCCCGGAGCGCTGGTGCTCTACGGCCGGCAGACGTCCGCCGAGGAGGTGGCCGCAACGGTGCTGCAGGACAAGACCTTCTATGACACCTCAGGCGGGGGCTGCACCGTGTCCGGGGGAGAGCCGCTTTTGCAGGCGGAGTTCTGTGCCGAGGTCCTCGCCCTGCTGAAGCAGGAGAACGTCCACTGCGCCGTAGACACTTCCGGCGCGGTGGCATGGGAGCGCTTTGAGACGGTTCTGCCTCTGGCCGACATGTTCCTGTATGATGTGAAGCACGTGGATGAGGCGCTCCATCAGGAGCATACCGGGGGCTCGAGCCGCCGCATCCTGGACAACCTCCGCCGCCTGTCACAGTGCGGGGTGCCCATCGAGGTGCGCATCCCCACGATCCCGGGGTTCAACGCCGACGAGGTGAGCATGGCCTCGATCGGTGAGACGCTGGCGGGGCTGGACAACCTGGTGGGCGTGCGCCTGCTGCCGTACCATCTGGCGCGGCAGAAGTACGAGGCCGTCGGCCGGCCGGATACCATGCCCGAGGTGGCCCCACCGGACGAGGCCACCATGGCCCGTCTGACCGAGATTCTGCGAGGTTACGGACTGGTGGTGTTGGCGTGAGCGGGCGACTCGCAGAGCAACAGGATGGCGGCAACGACAGGAGAACAGGATGGACAGGATGACCGTCCCGCCCGGCGGGAGCGGATGAAGGCAACAGCGTGCGGACGCCAGAGGCGGGAGCGAGCGACCTACCCCTCTTGGGCCATCTGCAGGACCACGGTGGCGGCCCCAATCGGATCCAGGTTCATCTCCACACGGTCCTCGAGGATCTCCGGCGCCTTGCCCAGCAGCGCGGAGGCACTGGTCACCGCCCCCTGTGTCTCGATGATTGCCCGCAGCGGCCGGTCCGTCGGGTTCGCCAGCAGCACATACGTCTTGCCCTCATGAGCCCTAACCAGCCACTGCAGGCCCTCTGTGTCGCAGGTTACCGTGACGGCCTTGTCCTCGGTGCCCAGCATTAGCGGCTGTGACAGCTCGGCGGTCTCGCGGTTGAGGTCGGCAAAACGCCCCCACAGCGGGGTCTGGGTGAGGTCCCAGCCCGGGTCGCGGAAGGCGTACCAGAAGATGCCCTTGGCGCCGTTGACCAGGGCCAGGTAGAGCATGACCCGGGCCTGCTCGTAGGTGGGCTGGTTGCTGGGCTCGGCGATCCAGCCGGCCTGGAGGACCGCGGTCAGGTTCTGCCACGGTTCCAGGACGCCGCGGGCTTTGGCCACGCAGTCGGAGACCAGCGTGAGGGGTGCGTGGGGGATGGGGTAGGGGTCGACCTGGAGGATGTCGCAGAAGCTCGCCCAGTATGCGTAGCGATCGGGGCCGGAGATGGTGAGCGAGAGTGGGTGGTCGCGGTCGATGGCGCGCAGCCTGGCGTAGGCGTCCGGGACCTCGTCGATGATGTCGGCGCGCAGGTCGGGCTCGTCGATGATCTTCCAGTTCAACACGGCGCGGCTTTTGGAGAATCGCACCAGTTTGCTCTCGGAGACGGCCATGTTCTTGGCCACCTGGCCGCCTGCGTAGAGGGGTACGTCCACCATGATCTGTGCCGTCTCGGCGGCTCCCAGACTCCTTCCGAAGACCTCGAGGTCGCCGGTGGCCACGCCCTGAACGCAGTTGAACCCGCGTCGGGCCAGCTCGGCGTAGGCCGTGGCGGGAACGTGGTACAGGCCGATGGGGAAGAACGGCTTCCCATCGGCCAGAATCGTGCCTGTATCGCTGAGGTTAGTGGGTTTCCGATCCGGGAGCGGGACGAAGGCCATGACGGTGGCCCTGTCCTCCCGGCCCTCCAGCCGGCACTGCACCCTGTAGCTACCCGGCTCGGTTCCGGGCAGCTCCAATGAGGTGGAGAAGCCCTCTTCCGTCCCGGTTAGCCTGGCCCTGGGTGTGGCGACATTCCCATCGGGCAGGATGATGCGGAACTGCAATGGCGGGGGCTCGGGACTGTCCCAGCCGGCCGAGATGCGAGCCATGAGGTGAACCGTTCTGTCTTCGCCCGGCTTGACCACCTGACGCTCAGGAAAGAGCGTGACCGGTAGGGGGTCTTGCACCAGCAGCAGCTCCAGGTCGTCGAACCAGATGGTGCCCCTGCCGAAGAGACGGAGCAGGAGGGCGGCGCGGGTGGTGTCCGCCGGGGCCCGGGCCGTCACGGCGAGCTGCTCCCACTCTCCACTGAGCAGCACCTGGCGGCGCTCGTAATGGCCGGCGGTGTTTTCTCCCGCCGCGTTGTAGAACTCAATCTTCAGGGCCGCCAGCGACGGCGAGGTCAGCCCGTCGCCTCGGACCCAGGCCCGGAAAGAGTAGGTCGCGCCGCCCTGCAGGCCCTGCACCGACTGGGCCACCCACGGCGCCTCGCTACCGGTGGGATTTTGGATGCGCAAAGATGCATTCTGTCCGTGCGAGACACGGTTGTCGATGGCGACGCGATCGCCGAACTGCTCGAACTGCTGCTCCGAGTAGCCCTTCTTGTTCTCCTCGAAGCCGGGGTTGACCAGCTCGACAGGGCGTGGCAACTCCTGGGCCAGCGCGGCGACGGCCATCAGCGCCAGGGCCGCTTGGGCCCCAAGGCGGACTATCTGCGTGACGACAACCATGAAGAGAGCTCCTCTTTGCTCCAGGTGTTGATGACCCCGGCCGCCTCCACCCAGCCCCGGCGGGCGGTGAGCACCCCGTAGCGGACAAACTGCAGGTGGGGCGTATCATGGGCATCGGTGTTGATGCTCAGCAGGGCCCCGCGCTGCCGGGCCAGCCGGCAGTGGGCATCATTGAGGTCCAGGCGCTCCGGTGAGGCGTTCACCTCGAGGGCCACGTTGTGTTCGAGTGCCGCCTCGATGACCGTCTCGATGTGGATGCCGTAGGGCGCCCGGCCCAGGAGCAGTCGTCCCGTGGGATGGGCCAGGATATCCACGCGGCCGGAGGCCAATGCCGCCACGATCCGGCCCGTCATGTGGTCGGCGTCCGTGCTGAAGCCCTGGTGCACCGCTCCGATGACGAAGTCCAACTGTTCGAAGACTCCTTGGGGCAGGTCCAGGTTCCCTCCGGCGAGGATATCGGCCTCGATCCCGGCCAGGACAGTGAAGCGGTGGCCCTCCGCCGCCAGACGCGCATTGAGCTCGCGTATCTGTTCCACCTGGCGCAGGATCTGCTCCCTGCTCTGGCCCGAAGCCACGGTCAAAGCGGGGGAGTGGTCGGTGATCCCCATGTGAGTGTAGCCCGCGGCCAGGCATGCCTCGGCCATCTCCTCGACGGTTCGCATCCCATCGGAGCCCACGGTGTGGAGGTGCAGATCACAGGTGATGTCCTGCTCGGTGAGGAGGTTGGGAAGCGTTCCGGCCTCGGCGGCGGCGATCTCACCCCTGGCTTCCCGCAGTTCCGGGGGGATCCAGGGCAGGTCGAGGGCCCGGTAGATCTCCTCCTCGGTCTCGCCGGCCACACGCGCCCCCGGACCGTCGCCGGTGTCCTCGTACAGCCCGTACTCGTTGAGGGTAAGGCCTATTTGCCGGGCGCGCTCGCGAACCTCCACATTGTGCTGTTTGGACCCGGTGAAGTACATCAGCGCCGCCCCGTAGCTCTCCTGTGGGACCACGCGGAGGTCGACATTCATGGCGCTCGTCCAGCGCCGGAACAGCGGCTCGCCGGTCTCCCCGCCATGCAGGGCCGGGTCGGGTGCCGCGAGATCCCCCGGACCTACCCGCACGCTGACCTTGGTGTCCCCGGCGACGATGACCTCCTTGCCCTCGGCGAAGTCGCGGCAGACGGTGGCGGGGTGTTCGGAGGTGGCCAGAAGATCGAGGTCGCCGATGGTCTCACGACCCCGGCGCACGCTGCCCGCCATCTCGGCGGCCAGGACGTCATCTCGTGCCAGCAGGCGGTCCCGGAGCCCCCGAGCCAGGGGGAGAGCGACGCACAGCAGGCTGCGTCCCTGATCCTGGCGGTACACGGCGATGGCCTTGAGTATCCTCTCCTCGCTCTTGGCCCCCATTCCCTTGAGGTCGCGGAGACGCTGGGCCTGCGCGGCCCGCTCCAGGGCGTCCACACTGTCGATCCCCAGCTCGCGGTAGATAAGCCCCGCCGTCTTGGGGCCCAGACCCGGGATGGCCAGCATGTCCAGCAGGGAGTGGGGATACTTGGCCAGGAGCTCCCGGTGGTGCTCGATCTGACCCGTCACCACGTACTGCGCGATCTGGGCCGCCAGGGACTTGCCGATCCCCGGCAAGGTCTCCAGCTCCCCGGCGGCGTGGACCGCCGCGAGATCCTGTCCGAGGCCCTCGATCATCTCCACGGCCCGGCGGTAGCTTCGGACCTTGAACGAGTTCTCGTCCCCGACTTCCATCAGGTCGGCGATCTCGCTCAGTATCCGTGCCACCTGCTCGTTGCCGACCATCGCCATCGCCTCCCGGGGCCTGCGCCGCCTTCGAGCTCCAGGAAGTATTCCGCGGACGCCTCGCCGCCGCCTCCAGGCGGGGATTCACCACGGAGAGCGGCCCGGGCGCGGCTGGCGTGCGGGCGCTGCAGCGGAGGGAAAGCGAACGGATCAGCACAGAGAACACAGAGAACACGCCGTTGCCGTCCCCGCCGTTGCCGTCCCCGCCGTTGCCGTCCCCGCCGTTGCCGTCCCCGCCGTTGCCGTCCCCGCCGTTGCCGTCCCCGCCGTTGCCGTCCCCGCCGTTGCCACCGCCGTTACCACCGCCGTTGCCACCGCCGTTACCACCGCCGTTACCACCGCCGTTACCACCGCCGTTGCCACCGCCGTTACCACCGTCGTTACCACCGTCGTTACCACCGTCGTTACCACCGTCGTCCCCTGAAGGTCGCCGTGCGTATTGGAGCGAAGTACCGCCTGTACCAGTCATCACCTCGGGGGACGACACCATGAACGATCTGGGCATCCGCTCCGTAAGCGTATTCGGCAGCAGCGGCAAGCTGGGTAAGGCACTCATCCCGGAGCTGCTGTCCAAAGGCCTGGCCGTGTGTGCCATGGTCCACAATACACCCCTGGGCATCGAGCACGAGAACCTGCGGGTGGTGAGAGGGGACGTGGGCAATGCCGCAGACGTGCGCGAAGCGCTGGGCGACAGCGAGGCCGTGCTGTGCCTGGCCACGACCAAGGAAGACCCTGAGACGTTCTTTGATGTGAGCATTCGGGGCACCTTCAACATCCTCGACGAGTGCCACAAGCGCGGCGGACTCAAGCAGGTGCTGCTGGCGGGCGGCGATGCGTCCGTGGGCATCTGGTTTTACCCGCATACCGAGCCGATCAACGAGCACCACGCTCTCATGGCCTACCCGGGCTACTACGCCTTCAGCAAGGTGATCGAGGAGGTCATGGCCCAGCAGTACTCCATCCAGTACGACCTGCCGGTGACGATCCTGCGCATGTCCTGGATCTTCCAGCAGGACGACATCCTCGGGCACCTGTCTTTGCGCAATCTCAACCCGGCCGAGAAGGGCCACGGCTGGGATGAGTACCTCACCGACGAGCACCGGGCGATCCTGGAGCGTGGCGAGAACCGCATCCCGATCCTGGTCAATGACGAGGGCATCCCGTATACCCGGCACATCGTGCACATTGACGACGTGATCCACGGGTTCGATGTGGCGCTGGGGGCCGAGCTGGCCATCGACCAGACCTTCCACATCGCGGCCCCGGCGGCGTTCCGCTACGACCAGGCCGCCGCGTACCTTGCCGGGAAGACCGGTATGGATACGACCGAGATCACCGCCGCGGGGTACTATTCCTTCGAGATCGATGTCTCCAAGGCGCGGGATGTGCTGGGCTACACTCCGAGGTACGACATCCGCGGGATCATCGATGACGCGCTGGCCTGGAGGGCGGCACAGGCATAGGCATGCGCGTGGCCCTCAGGCACCGGACCACACCCTTCCCGACCGAGAAGATGTCCAAAGACGTGCCGGCGGATGGAAGCTCCGGACCCATAGCTCGTGCTCCGGGCGAGGCGAATTGTGAGAGTGAGGCTGCCGCATATCCCCTCAGCGGTGCTCCATCCCCTGCGCCCTGCGCTGGGGCTGCTCCGGCGGTCCTGGCGCATGGTCGGCCTGGCCTACCGGCGGCTGTTTCTGCATAGCGGTCCGCTGATGGCGGCGGCCATCGCCTTCTACTCGGTGGTCTGCCTTGGGCCCCTTGCCATTCTGGTTGGCGCCGCCCTGCAGATAGCCTATGGCCCGGGCACCGACGCCTACCGCCAGATCGAGTCGGCGGTAGCAGATCTCGGGGGGGAAGCCGCGCAGCAGATCATGCCCCAGGTCGACAGCCTCCTGGCCAACCCGATGCCCCATGCGGCCGGTGTAGTCAGTCTGCTGGCACTGATCTGGGCCGGGCACCGGCTGTTCGAGACTGTGGAGCACAGCCTGGCCAGCATCTGGCCGGGGCGAGTGCTGCGGACCTTCTGGATGCGGAAGCTGGTTGCGCTGGGGATGATGGGCGCCGCGGGCCTGCTCCTGGCCGGGCTCATGCTGCTGGGGACGGCGACGGTCTCCCTGCGTGTGTGGCTGGAGGCTCATCCCGAGCTGCCGCCGCAGATACTGGAAGCGGTGGTTCAGCACCGGCCGCGGGTGTCGTTCCTGTACGTCTTCGGTCTGTCCGTGATGGCCTACCTGATGCTGTACAAGTTCATCCCGGTGCGTCCCGTGCCGTCGTTGGCGGCGCTCACCGGGGCGCTGGGCGCGGCGCTGCTGTGGCAGGCGGCTTCACCGGCCTTCACGTACCTGATCCGCCGGTCGCAGGAGCATAGCGTCATCTACGGCGGCCTGGCCGGAGTGGTGGCGTTTGAGCTCTGGGTACTGCTGGGCGCGCAGATCATGCTCTTCGGCGCCCACCTGGCCGCGGCCTGCGAGCACGTCTTCATCCGCGGGCGCCCCGTGGAGGAAGATGACCTCTTCTTAGGCACCCGCCAGCGCGATCTGGAGCGCGACTGGCTGGGCCGCGAATAGGTCTGTCGGGTCTCCTCGCGCCGCCCGCGAATGACTCGTTGGCGCCATGCCGCCCTCATCACCATCCTGCTTTGTGCACCTGGAGCTTCCCATGCGACCGGCATTCGTCTTGTGGCTTCTCACGGCTTCCCTGTGTGCTCTGGCGGGCGAGCCCATCCTCCGCCAGGTCTCCGGCACCCCGGACCCCGCGGCTGCGGATGGGGAGGCCAAGACCCTCGACCGGGCCGGGATCTACTGCTGGTGGGTCTCGCCGCCGGTCAAGCCCGGGTACTTCGAGATTGTTGTTCGAGCCCGCACTGTGGGCGAGCCCGGGGTGATCCAGTTCGTCCTCACCGATGCCGCCGACGAGGAGCGGGTCTTCCGGGCGATCTCGGAGACGCAGATGGGGCGCGTGGAAAGCGCCGGGTATGCCGAGGTCTACTGCGGCACCTTCTACTGGGACGGGTCTTTCGGGTTCAGGGTCTCTGACTGGAGCTCGCCGGGGCTGATGGTGGACTGGGTGAGTCTGCGGGAGGTGACGGTCTCCGAGGTCCGCGACCCTTTGCCGGGGGCCGTGAAGCGCTATGATGCGCCGCGTCTGCCGGAGCGTCCCCGCATCGACGGGGAGCTGGATGAGTGGGCGCGCGTCCCCATGCTGCAACTGGGCCAGGAGGCCGCCCGCTCCGCGGCCTACGGCGGCACCGCCGATCTCAGTGCGCTCGCCCGGCTCGCCTGGGACGCGTGGCACCTGTACATCGCCTGCGAGGTGGTGGACGATGTCGCCACCTTCCTGCAGGATACCCGCCATCTGGGCGACCTGTGGAAGTTCGACAGTATCCAGGTCGCTTTCGACGCGGCGGGGGACGCCCGAACCGCGGGGTACGAGGTGGATGACTACGAGTACGGCTTCGGCCTGACGGCCGAGGGGCCCAAGGCGTACCGCTGGGTGGCGGGCAACAATCTGCCCGCCGGGGATGTGCCCACCATCGAGGTGGCGGTGGTGCGGGATGAAGCGGCGGCGACCACTCGCTACGAGGTGGCCATCCCCTTCAAGGAGCTGGCCCCGTTCTCGCCGGAGCGCGGGAGCTGCGGGATGAACCTGGTGGTGAACGACAACGATGGCGGCGCCGCGCAGCGGGCGTGGCTGGAGTGGACGCCGGGGATTACCGGGGCCAAGGACCCTTCGGCCTTCGGGCTGCTGAAGCTGTCCCAGGCAGCGCCCTCGGGCACAACCGTGGCGGCCTCCATCGTCGGGCAGAGCGACCTGTCTGCAGCGCAGGAGGCGGCGATGGCGCTGCGGCTGCTCTTGCCCGAGGACATGGGTGAAGGCCGGCTGACCTGGCGCGTCGTGCGGACAGGGGAAGACCCGGAAGAGGTGCAGGTGGGCGAGTACACGGCGGCTCTGCCCGCCGGCACGCTGGCCTTGCCCATCGCGGTGGAGATCGACCGCCTCGGCTACGGCCGCTTCCTGCTCTCCGCCACGGTGTCCCGGGGTGCGGACACCCTCGCTCAGGCCGAGTTCGCCTTCTGCCGCTTCGCCGTCGGCGAGCTGCAGGAGCGCCTGCAGTCCATCGCGGCCCGTCTCGATACCGGTCTGGCCACCGTCGACGCTCTCCGCGCAGGAGGCGCCGGGGCCCAGTACACGCGGGCGACGCTGGGAGCCGTGGAGGAGTTCTCGCGCTGGGCTAAGGTCGACCTGGAAGCCGCCAGGTACGAGCGTGCCGACACCGTCTGTGGCGAGCTGGAAACGCTGCTCTCCGAGGCGGAAGCAGAGCTCGCGGCCCTCCGGGCGGACGCCACCGGGGAGTTGCGGGTCCCTCAGATGCCCGCCGAGCGCCTCACCGTGCGGGACGGCGCCTTCTACTGCGGCGATCGGCCGCAGTTGCTGATCGGCTATGCCGGATGGTGGGAGGTATGGACATCCCAAAGGCGCCTGGCCGCCCAGGGTCTCAACCACCTGGAGGACAGCATCATCGCGCCCTTCTCGTTGTTCCCCGATGCCGGGGAGCAGCCGGACGGCGCCATGATGGATGCCCTGCGCTGGGCCTGGCAGCGAGCCGTGGACCCCTTCACCTGCTACAGCCGCATGCTGGCCTGCAACCAGGTGCCGCAGAGCTTCCGCGACGCGCATCCCGAGGCCACCGGCGGAGGCTGGTCGGGCCTTTGCACGCTCTCCCCGGAGCTGCGCGACCTGCAGACCAGATACCTCAAGACCGTGGCCGAGACCGCCTCGGCCTACGCCTCCGCCGGGGTGTATGTGCTGTATGGAGAGAGCACGCACGGCGGCCCCCATCACCCCCTGGAGATTGCGGCCTTCGCCGAATACCTGCAGGGCCTCTACGGCACCCTCGCCGCGCTAAACGAGGCCTGGGGGACGCAGTACGGCGAGTGGGAGGATATCGGGACCGCGCAGGATGTGGCTTCCTCGGTGGCCTGGCACGACCGGGGGCGGTTCAACCAGCAGCTCTTCACGCAATGGACGGAGTGGCTGCAAGAGCAGGTGCGTGCCGTGGACCCCGGGGCCCTGTGCACCGGCTATCCGTCGCTGCTGAGCTGGGACGACTCCTCGGACTGGATGTCCGGTATCGACATGGAGGCCCTGTGCCGAGTGCTCAATGTCAACGGGTTCGACACCGCCGCGCTGGATCACGGCGGCAGTCGCCTGGCCATGAACTCCATCACCGGCCTGGCCATGCCCCACGACATGCTGACAGCCTTCAACCCGCGGAACCCCAACTACGATCCGGAGCTGCACCTTGTCAACCTCAACCGGCCCTACCCGGAGGAGTACGTGCGCGCCGCCATGTTTCAGGGCTGCCTGCACGGGATGAGTGCCGCGAGCCTGTGGGTGTACCAGCGCAGCGAGGGCATGGATTCGATGCTGGTCTTCCAGCCGCGCGTGATGGCGGCGTACCTGCGCACCGCACTCGACCTGCGCAGGCTGGTGGAGCCGATCCTGGCCTTCCAGCGTGCCCCGGCCCAGGCGGCGATCCTGTACTCCACCACCTCCGTGGCCTACAACCCGAAGCATCTGGCGGCGCTGAAGCTTGCCTACGAGGCCGGGTTCTTCTCGGATACCAAGCTCGGCTTCGTGACGGAACGCACCATTGCCGAAGGTGCCCTGGATGATCTGAGACTGCTGATCCTCCCGGAGGCCTCACACGTTCCCGCGAACGTTTACGGACGGATCCGAAGCTGGGCGGCGGCGGGCGGCGAGCTCGTCACGATCGGCGGCTGTCTGAGCCATGACGAGAGGGATAGACCCTTGCCCGATGGTGCACAGGTGCCGGGAGCGGTCACTGGGCCGTGGAGTGATGACCCGGTGAGGTTGCGCGCGGAGCTGGAGCCCATCCTCGAACGAAGTCTCTCTCGGCCCTGGCGTGCCGTGAATGCCCGGGGAGAGCTGCTGAGCGAGGTGGAGATGAGGACGGTGAAGACGGAGAGCGGGCGTCTTTGGTACGCCATCAATATGGGCAAGCAGGGCACGGAGCTGGACTTGCTCCCGCGCCCCGCATCGCCCGTGGTTGACCTGCTCAGCGGCCGGCCGGTTACGCTGCCGCTGAAGCTCGAGCCCCTGGGGGTGGTGATTCTCAGCGAGGTGGGGTAGGGGAGGGCGCCCCGCATCGTGCGGGGGTTCGCTCAGACCCTTGAGCCGGTGACGTTGGGCGCCGGAAGCAGCACGGCGTCCCAGCGCTCGCGCTCGATCCCCGCCTGCTGCAGGATCTCCTCGTGGTACGAGAAGTCCCCGAACTCATAGGAGCGGTGGGTGTCGGTGCCGGTGGCGATGGGAACGCCGCGCTCGACGCAGAGCTTGACCATCTCAAGATCGGCCTGTGGCACCTTGTAGTGACAGTTGAGCTCAGGGGCGAAGCCCGCGTCGGCCGCCGTGTCCACCAGCCACTCGATGACCCACAGCGGGACCTCGCGGTTCTTCTGCTTCCACTCCCGGAAGGGGTGGGCCAGGGCATTCATGCCGGCCTCGGCCAGATAAAGCGTGCGGGTCTTGAGCTCGTCCACCACCTGCTCCAGCGGCTGCTCGTTGTTCAGAGTCCGCATGCCGTGCACGGCCCCGACGATGAAGTCGAGCTCGGGCAGGAGAGCCGGGTCGAATACCAGGCGGCCGTCGTAGAACACGTCCAGCTCGACACCCACCAGCATGCCGCCGGTCTGGGCGGCCTTGAGCCAGGCGACGTAGTCGGCGCAGCGGGCCATGCCCGCGTCACGGTTGGCCTCGAAGATCTCGGAGGCCTCGTCGCCCCAGAAGGCCCACTTCATGTCGGCCGGGCAGAACAGATGGGCGCTGTGGTCGGTGACGACGAAGGGCGGCGCTCCCCCGGAGGCCAGCTCGACGTACATGGAAAGGCTAACGTCCTCGGCGCAGGCCGAGCGCTCGGTGTGGCAGTGGCAGTCGAAGAACTCCATGAAGAGAACACCTCTCGGCGGGATTGCGGACACGACGGTACGCCCGGGTCCTGTTGGCTACCGGCGGGCTTCCGGTCTCTCACTGCGCGCGGCATTCCCTGGGGGGCGAGAGAGCGGGGTCAGTGCCAGAACCACAGTGTACCTGAGAAGGACGTGGTGTCAAGTGAACGCCCGCGACTGCGAACGTCGGGCCGGAGGAGCCGCGGGCCGTTCGGTGTTGGCGTGCCGGCCTCCTCAGGCACGCGTCGCGTGAGCGCCACAGGAGAGCCCTGAGCTGGGGCGTCGCCGATTCCGCTACCGCTTCTCGAACGAGGGGAAGCCGCTGGGGAGGAAGTGGTGCAGGTAGGCATCGCGCGCGTAGCGGTCGGTCATAGCGGCCACCAGATCGCAGACGAGCCGCGCCCGGGCGAGATCGTCGGTGGGCACGAGGTTGGTCTCCTCGTGGAGCGCCGCATCCGAGGTCATGTACAGCTCAAACAGTCGCCGCACGATCCCCTTGACCTTCTCGGCCTCCGCCAGCAGTGGGGCCGAGAAGTACACCTCATCATACAGGAAGTCCTTGAGTGCATCGGCGGCCTCGCACACCTCTTCACTCATCGCCAGTTGCTCGCATCCCAGGCTAGAATCGATCAGGTCCTCGACCATGCGGCCGACCCGCGCGCTGTGGTGGCGGCCCAGAGTGTTGAGGATCTCCGGGGGCAAGTCCTCCAGCGAGATGACCTCCGAGTGCAGGCAGTCATCCAGGTCGTGGTTGACGTAGGCGAAGCGGTCGGCCAGACGGACGACGACCGCCTCCATCGTCACCCCCTCCGGCCGCAGCAGGGTCTCCCGCAGGTTCGCGCGCCCCTTGCTATGGAAGATGATGCCCTGCCGCGTCTCGTGGGTCAGGTTCAGGCCCGAGCCGTCTCGCTCCAGCTCGTCGACGACCCGCAGGCTGTGCTCGGCATGGCGGAAATGCGCTCCGGCGTGGAAGTCTCTGTACACGCGATCCAGAGCACTCTCGCCCGCGTGGCCAAAGGGGGTGTGCCCTACATCATGGGCCAGAGAGATCGCCTCGGTGAGGTCCTCGTTGAGCCGCAGCGCCTTGGCGATGGTGCGCGCAATCTGCGACACCTCCAGCGTATGGCTCAGGCGGGTGCGGAGGTGGTCGGATCGGGGGGAGAAGAAGACCTGGGTCTTGTACGCCAGTCGCCGGAAGGCCTGGCACAGGTGGATGACCCGGTCGCGGTCGCGCTGAAACTCGGTGCGCACGGGACAGGGCGCCTGGGGATGGCGACGTCCCCGGGTCTCAGCACTCAGCGCCGCCAGGGGCCCGAGCGTCTCGCGTTCGGTTTGCTCGATCCGCAGTCGGATGGTCATGGATAGTAAGGAGTCGCGAGTCGGCGAGTCGCGGGTCGCGAGTCAACGGCAACGGCGTCAACGGCCGAGGCTCCCGGATATCCGCGTAGGTCGGGCTTTCCACTCAGATTATGCATGAACACACTGGGGCCGCATTTCGCCGTTCCCGCGTCGGGGACGGTCGAAGTACTGCCGTTCTCCCCCCTCCTCCCGTCTCCGCCGGCCGTTTGGCGGAGTAAGGGAGAGGGGGGCTGGGGGGGTGAGGTGACGTGAATCGGCACCTGCCCGGAACCTGCATGATCTGAGTTTCCAGCCCGACTCGGCCGTGTTGCATGCGCACTGCGCGCCACGTCCGTCCGCCGTTACGCGCCACGGCCGTCCGCCGTTACGCGCCACGGCCGTTTCCGTTACGCGCCACGGCCTTTTGCCGTCACTACCCCTCGCGCACGATGTGGGTGAAGTCGGCCAGAAGCTGGAAGCCGAGGTCGATCTCCCGCAGCATGAGCAGCCTGTTGGTACGCAGCGCGGCATCGTCCACCATGACCATGACCTCGTCGAAGTACTGGTGGATCGGCTCCAGGAGCCCTGCCAGGGCCTCCGCCGCGGCCCGATAGTCCGCCGGATCTGCGGAGAGGGCCTTCTCGACGGCCCCTCTGGCCGCCTGCGCGGCCTCCCACAATGCCCTCTCGCACCCGCCCTCGAACAGGCCCGTGTCCGGGGCCGCTTCGGCGGGCAACTGCTCGCCACGACAGATTCGGGCGGGCCGCTCGGCGGCGGTGACGAGCCGGTCGAACAGCTCCGGCTCCCGGTCTCGGAAGCTCTGGATGAACCGGGCCCGCCGGTACACCTCCAGGGCGTCCGACCAGGGGGCGTTGAGCACGGCCCGCGACACGTCGTATGTGATACCATCGCGGGTGAGGATGAAGTCCAGGCGGCCTGAGAAGAAGTCCAGGAGTGCCTCGGCGGCCGCCTGGGGACTGAGCACCCTATCGGCGTCTTTGGGCTTCTCGAGCCGCGGCTCGGGCAGAAGCTCCAGCGCGCGGGCCACCAGCGCCCGGAGGTCTACCTGCAGGTCGGCCTCCATCAGGATCTCCACGATGCCCTGGGCCTGGCGGCGCAGGGCGAAGGGGTCCGTCGAGCCCGTAGGGGCCATGCCCAGGCGGAAGCAGGCGGCGAGGTTGTCCATCTTGTCGGCGATGGCCAGCAGCGTGCCCGCCGGCGACTGCGGCGGCGCATCCCCGGCGCCCCGGGGCCGGTACTGCTCGGCCACGGCCGTCGCCACGGCCTCGGTCTCGCCCAGACGGGATGCGTATTCCCCACCGATGATCCCCTGCAGCTCTCCCAGCTTGCTGTCGCCAACCATCAGAGTCACCAAGTCGGCCTTGGCAAGCTGCGCCGCCCGCGTGGCCGTCTGCTTCACCTCCGTGCTGACCTCGCGAACCTCGGCCCCCAGGTGTCCCACAAGCTGCTCCAGCCGCCGGGTCTTGTCGGCCAAGGTGCCCATGCCCTCCATGAAGGTCACGCGCGACAGCGACTGAGCCCGCTGATCCAACGTGTGCTTGAGGTCCTCGGTGAGGTAGAACTCGGCGTCCGCCAGGCGCGGCACGATGACCTTCTCATTGCCCGCGCGGACCGTCTCGATCCCCTCCTCATCACCATTGCGCACGGTGACGAAGTAGGGCAGGAGATTGCCCTCGGCGTCCTCCACCGGGAAGTACTTCTGATGCCCCTGCATAACGGTGACGACCACGGCATCCGGCAGCGCAAGGAACTTGGCGTCGAAGCGGCCCCACAGGCAGGTGGGCCACTCCACCAGGAAGCTCACCTCGGTCAGGAGCCTGTCGTCGATGCGGGCGATCCCGCCCACCTCCCCGGCGGCTTCAGTCGCCGCCCGGCGGATGGCCTCGCGCCGCGCCTCGATGTCGGCGAGGACGTAGTTCTGGCGCAGGAGCTCGGCGTAGGCATCCGCCCCCGCAACCTCAATGGCACTGGAGCCCAGGAGACGGTGTCCCCGGGTGCGGTTGCCGGACTTCACGCCGCCGATCTCCATGGGCAGCGTCCGGCCGTCCAGTATCGCCAGCAGCCAGCGTATCGGGCGGGCGAAGCGCAGGTCTAGATCGGCCCACCGCATGGTCTTGGGGAAGCCGAGGCCTACGGTCACCTCGGTCAAGAGAGCGGGCAGCACCTCCTCGGCGGCCTGCCCGGCCTGGAGCACCGTCACCGCCACCCACCGCCCCTTGTCGGTCTCAACCACCCTCAGATCGTCTACGGAGACCCCACTCTTGCGGGCGAAGCCCTCCGCCGCCGGGGTCGGCCTTCCCTGGGTGTCGAAAGCGCGATCCGCCGGCGGGCCCTTGCGCTCTTCCTCCACATCCGGCTGGCGCTCGGAGATCCCGCGGACGATGATGCTCAGCCGTCGCGGAGTGCCGAACGTCTCGATGTCACCGTATTGAAGGCGCAGGTCGCCCAGCCCCTCGCGCAGCCCGCGCTCGAGCTGCTCCAGAGCGGGGATGACGAAGCTGGCGGGAATCTCCTCGACACCGATCTCGTAGAGCAAATCCTTGGGCATTGTGGTGGACCTTTCATAAGTGCATCACGCCGGGTGGGAGCGGACCGGCCAACCGGCAACGGCAGATGGGCAACGGGCAACGGCCGTGGCGCGTGGCGCGGAACGGCCAACGGCCCGTTTCCGTCGTCGGTTGGGTGGATTCTCCCTCACCCTCCGGTCCAGCCCTCCGGGCTGTCACGGAGACCTCTCCCGGTCGTCCCGCAGGGCGGGACTGGGAGAGGTGGACGGCCAACGGCCAACGGCACGGAGTCGGGCTGCAAAGTCACACTATGCATGAACGCATTGGAGCCACATTTGGCCTCAACCGCGCCCGAAACGCTCGCCCCGCAAGGCGGGACCGTTCTCCCCCCTCCTCCCGTCTCGCCGGTCGTATCGGCGAGTACGAGCGACTCGGAGAGACGCCGAGAGGCGGGGCCGGGGGGGTGAGGCGACGTGAGTCGGCGTCCGCCCGGAACCTGCATAATGTGAGTGGAAAGCCCGATCCCGCAGGGCGGGACGAGGGCAACGGCAACGGCAACACCAACGGCGACGTCAACGACGGTGCGCGGGCGCTCAGCCGGCCGCGGCCTCGTCACGCTTGAGCAGCGGGAAGCCCAGCTCCTCGCGCTTGTCATGGTACGCCCTGGCCACACGGCGGGCCAGATTGCGCACCCGCAGGATCATCCCCGGACGCTCCGTGATGCTCACCGCACCCCGGGCGTCCAGCAGGTTGAAGGCGTGCGAGCACTTGAGCACATAGTCATACGCCGGCAGGGGCAAGGAGACGTCCATCTGGGCATAGGCCTCCTTCTCATACAGGTCAAACAGCGTCCAGAGCATCTCGACATTGGCGGTCTCGAAGTTGTGCTTGGAGAACTCGACCTCTTCCTCGTAACGCAGCTCGCCGTAGCTCACATGCTCCGACCACATCAGGTCACGGTAGTCGTCCACCTGCTGCAAGTACATGCACAGGCGCTCAGGGCCGTAGGTGATCTCCACGGTCACGGGCTTGCACTGCAGGCCGCCCACCTGCTGGAAGTAGGTGAACTGGGTGATCTCCATGCCGTCGAGCCACACTTCCCAACCCACCCCGGCGGCGCCGAGCGTCGGTGACTCCCAGTCGTCTTCCACGAACCGCACGTCATGCACCCGCATGTCGATGCCGAGCGCCTCGAGACTGGCCAGGTACCGCTCCTGAATGTCATTGGGGGAGGGCTTCATGACTACCTGATACTGGAAGTAGCGCTGGAAGCGGTTGGGATTCTCGCCGTAGCGGCCGTCGGTGGGGCGCCGGCAGGGTTGCACGTAGGCGGCGTTCCAAGGCTCGGGGCCCAGAGACCGCAAGAAGGTATCGCCGGACATGGTGCCGGCGCCCATCTCCAGCTCGTACGGCTGCATGATGGCGCAGCCCTGTGCGGCCCAGAATTCGCCGAGTGTGTTCAACATGCGCTGGAATGTCATGATGCCATGGCCTCTCAAAGCGTCGGTAGAGCCTCATCCTCGGTCCATCGACCTGTCACCGAACGTGCAGCATAGTGTAGCAGTCAGGCTCGGGATGCGTCAACGATGGACGGCAACGGCGGTGGGAACGGCGGTGGGAACGGCGGTGGGAACGGCGGTGGGAACGGCGGTGGGAACGGCGGTGGGAACGGCGGTGGGAACGGCGGTGGGAACGGCGGTGGCAACGGCGGTGGCAACGGCGGGAGCGGCAACGGCGGGAGCGGCAACGGTGGGAGCGGCAACGGCGGGAGCGGCAACGGCGGGAGCGGCAACGGCGGGAGCGGCAACGGCGGGAGCGGCAACGGCGGGAGCGGCAACGGCGGGAGCGGCAACGGCGCACAACCCCTTCGCTTCCCGGCCTCTGTCCGCCGTTCTCTGTGCTCTCCGCCGTTCTGTGTGTCTCTGTGTTGAGTCGTACTCCGTGGGAGTCCGTGCGCTCCGTGTCTCTGTGGTGAGAAGTTCCGGCGTCCCGACCGAGCACGACTCGCGGTGCTTTGCGGAAACACCCGCACCCCCGGCGGTGTTGATGAAACTGTGTTCCCATCCCCCTGATGCGCAGTCTGGTGGCTGTCTATCCATGCGAACCAGCGATACCAAACCTCCGGGAGCACCGATGTCTCTCGAGCGCGGCGCGTGGGCCCAGGGCTTCGCGCTGGTCGCCGGCGTGGACGAGGCCGGCCGCGGAGCCCTCGCGGGCCCCGTGGTTGCCGCCGCCGTCGTGATGCCCGAGAGCCCGCGGGTGCCGCACGTCACCGACTCCAAGTGCCTCACAGCGGCCCGGCGCGAGACACTTGCCGTCGAGATCAGCGATGTCGCTCTCTCGTTCGGGATCGGGGTCATATCCGCGGCGATGGTGGACACGGTCAACATCCTGCGGGCCACCCACATGGCCATGCGCCGGGCGCTGGAGCAGTTGTCCCCGCGGCCCGACTTAGCCCTCATCGACGGCAATAGCCTCCCCCGCCTGGACTGCAGCGCCCGCGCGGTTGTGGACGGCGATCGTCTGTGCTACTCTATCGCTGCCGCCTCGATCCTCGCCAAGACCTACCGCGACCGCGTCATGGGCCACATGGCGCTCCTGTACCCGGGCTACGGTCTCGATTCCCACAAGGGCTACGGCACCGCGGAGCACCGCGATGCCATCGCCCGGCTCGGGCCCTGTCCCGTGCACCGGATGAGCTTCGAGCCCTTCCGGTCGGCGGCGCAATTGCTGCTGGATGTGTGATGGCGGGGAACGGCGGGGAACGGCGGGGAACGGCCAATGACGACCGGCGAGGAGGTTCTCATGCGGCGCAGGACGACGGGGTTCACGTTGGTGGAGTTGCTCGTGGTGATCGGGATCCTCGCTGTCCTGGCGGCTATCCTCTTTCCCGTCTTCTCCCGCGCGCGAGAGAAGGGGCGCTCGGCCGCCTGTGCCTCGAACCTCAAGCAACTGGGCATGGCCCTGGCCATGTACGCTTCAGACTACGACGGCTATTACCCGTGGGGCGTGGACCCGGCCGACTACTACTGCCCGGTGATCTGGGACGGCTTCCCCCAGTGGCAGGCGCTGATCCCCACCATGTACTGGCTTCATCTCGTGGTGGAGCCGTACGTCAAGAACCGCCAGATCTGGGAATGCGCTTCCGATGGGGGCTACGATGTGCTGGAGGACACCGACCTACCCCTGGCCGCCCACCCTTCATCGTACGCCGCCTTCGGAACCAGCTACATGTGGCGCACAGAGCTCACGTTCTCTCGCGCGATGCCCGAGCTCTTGCCGGACCCGGTGGCGACCAACGTGCTGTTCGACGGCCACGGCAAGTGGCACGGCGGCAGCGGCTATAACGCGCGGCGGTGGAACATGCTGTTCGGCGACGGGCATGTCAAGAGCGTCGGCCGCAGAGACTTCGAGAACGCCTGGGCGACCCCGGTGCAGTAGGCCGCAGGGCACCATCGTCCACAGACCGAGCCAATCCCAACACACCATCCGTGCCACGGAGGACCCACATGTCCGACCTGCTACCTTTGCTGCAGACCCTCACCGATGCCAACGGCGTCTCCGGATTCGAAGGCCCCATCGCCAAGATCGTGAGACAGGAACTGGCCGACTGCTGTGAGATCAGCTCCGACAGGCTGGGTAGCGTCATCTGCCGGCTGAAGTCCTCGGGTCCCGGCCCCAGGGTAGGTCTCGCCGGGCATCTGGACGAGATCGGCTTCATGGTCAACATCGTCACCAAGGAGGGGTTCGTCAAGTTCCTCAACCTGGGTGGCTGGTGGGACCAGGTGCTTTTGGCACAACGAGTGGTCATCCAGACCCACCAGGGCCCCGTGCTGGGTGTCATCGGCTCCAAGCCCCCGCACATCCTCCCCGCCGAGAAGCGCAATGAGATCGTCAAGGCCAGGGACATGTTCGTGGATGTGGGCGCTACGAGCAAGGAGGAGGCCGAGGCCCTGGGCATCCGCCCCGGCGACGCCATCGTTCCCGTGGGGGGTTTCACCAAGCTCGCGGTGGAGGGGCGCCTGCTGGCCAAGGCCTGGGACGACAGGGTCGGCGTGGCGCTGTTCGTCCACGCTCTGCAGCGTCTCAACGGCCGGTCGCTGCCCAATGAGCTCTACGGGATGGGCACGGTACAAGAGGAGGTGGGCCTGCGGGGAGCGGCGACGGCCGGCTTCTCCGTCCAGCCGGACGTGTGCATCGTGCTGGAGACCGCCATCGCCGGGGACGTGCCGGGCATCACCGAAGACGAGTCGGCGGTGAAGCTCGGAGGCGGCCCCACCATCTACCTGCTGGACGGCTCGCTGATCGCCCAGTCGCGTCTCCGTGACCTGCTGATCGAGGTCTGCAAGGACAACGAGATCCCCTACCAGTTCTCCCTGTTGCCCGGCGGTGGCACCGATGGGGGCCGGATCCACCTGATCTCCCGGGGCATCCCCAGCATCGTTCTGGCCGTCCCGACGCGGCACATCCACGCCCACGGCGGCATCATCGATCTCAAGGACTACGAGCAGACGCTGGAGCTGCTGTGCAAGGTGATCGAGCGTCTGGATCAGGACACGGTGGCGGCCCTGACGGCGGACTAGCGGATGCCGTGCCGTCGCTGCGAGTGAAGGCGTGCTCACCCGCGGCACCTCTTCTTCGCGATGCGACTGCTCATCCGCCAGACCGGACCCGCGAAGTCGGCCGCCCTGTCGACATCTCCCGGACGTCCGCCGAAGCGGGCCTGGGAGAGATAGAACCGCCAACGCCGGCGTTCCCCACCTCTCCCAGCGAGCGCAGCGAGCGTCCGGGAGAGGTCACGGCCGCCCGGCGGCCGTGGGTGAGGGTCTGCCCTGCCGCGAGCCACCGCCCACTACACAACGCCACCCCCCACGCAGGCCATAGCACCTCCCGGTGCGGGGCCGGCATGGGCCCCAGAGGGCCGGCGGATGCCGAGGCGGACGGTGGCTCGCCCCGCTGCGATCCCTCACCCGCAAGCGCCCCGCAGAGGCGCCCGGCTCTCCCGGTCGTCCCGCAGGGCGGGACTGGGAGAGGTGAACGGTGGCGGCCCCCCACCTCTCCCAGCGAGCGCAGCGAGCGTCCGGGAGAGGTCACGGCCGCCCGGCGGCCGTGGGTGAGGGTCTGCCCTGCAGTGAACCACCGCCCACTGCACAAGGCCCCCCCCCACGCCGGCCATGGCACCTCCCGGTGCGGGGCCGGCATGGGCCCCAGAGGGCCGGCGAATGACGAGGCGGGCGGTGGCTCGCCCCGCTGCGATCCCTCACCCGCAAGCGCCCCGCAGGGGCGCCCGGCTCTCCCCGACGCCCCTGCGGGGCTGGGAGAGGTTGGCCGACGCACGGCCAGCAACCCTCACCTCACAACCCCATCCTCCCGCATTCCCAGGTCGCTATGCAGGAGCTGACACTGCGCCACTTGCCCGAAGGTGTCGCCGGTCACCTGCCACACCACCCGCTTGTCCGGCGTCACCTCGAGGATGTGCGCCCCGTCCTTGCCGTCGGCGTCCCTCGTGTTCCAGTTACACACCACCGTGTTGCCATTGGGCAGACGCTGCAGCCCGGCCAGAGTGCCGATGTTGATGTCCGGGATGTCGTTGGAGCAAAGCTCCCACACCGGCCGCAGGCCGCTGTCGTACTCGGTGACCGTCCCGCCGGCGCTGATCAGCGTATGGCCGTCTTCCAGGCGCAGGGCGCAGACCGGAGTGGGCCGCGGGGGGAAGCTGCGGATGACGTTGCCCTCGCGGTCGTACTCCCGCACCGCGCCCTCGGCGGTGAAGGGCACCAGATACGTGCCCTCCGGGGTCTTGCGACACATCCGGAACTGCGCGTGCGGCTCCTCGACACTGGTCTCCAGCTTCACCTCATGCACGATCCTCCCGCCTCGATCCACCTCGATCAGCCGACACTCCCCGACGATGCCGATGAGCACGTTCCCGTCCGGCAAGGGCTGGCAGTTGGGGATCTCATTGGGGGCCTGCGTCGTGTACTGCCACACGGTGCGCTTGTCCCTGGTGACCTCGCGCACCCCGTGCACGTAGCTGGTGAGTACGTTGCCGTTGGGCAGTAGCCAGGCGTCCTGGGGATGGGGGACCGGATACTCCCAGACAATGCGGCCGTCCTCGTCCACGATGGCCACGCGGTCGTTCCTGTGCTCGGAGCACAGGAACGCATGGGGGCCGTAGAGATTCTCGTGCCAGAAGCTCCCTCTCAGCGGCCTGCCGAGACCCTCCGCTCCCAGCGGGTTCTCCGGATCAACGTCCAGTATGGGCCATACCAGCTCGCCCCGCAGTTGGGCCTCCTCGCGGATGTAGGCCCCGAGGCGCAGAGAGTTGGAGTCCAGCCAGAGGATGACCGCCCGTCTCTCTGACTCGGCTATTGCCCGGCGGTGGTCGTCGCGTAGGAGGGTCTGACCGATAAGCGAGGCCCGCGCCCCAAAGCGCCCGGGGATCGTGCGCGAGCCGCCGTGTACTCCGCTGTAGGCCGAGCACATGTCGCCGTACATCGCTCCGGCGTGCCAGAAGGTATAGCCCTCCTTGAGCGCCTCGTAGCTCATGTCCTGCGGGCCCTTGCCGGTCTGATGATGGCAGGGGAGGCAGGTGCGCTCGAGGATCGGCTTGATCTGGCGGTAGTAGCTGATGGGCTCGATCTTCCCCAGCTCCGGCTGCAGGTCCGAGGGCAGCCGTCGCAGCGCTATCGGCGTCCTCACCTGCCGGGGCGACTGCTCCTGCGGCTCATGGCAGCCCACGCAGGAGAGCTGCTCGCCGGGATGGACGAAGGCCACCGAGCGCATGGACTGCACGGCCATGCAGTTGTCATCCAGCGCCTGGAAGATCAGCTCCTTGGCCACGGGAGCCCTGAAGTACACGCTCCCGTCCTCCTCCACCGGCACGATGCCCAGCGGGATGCGCGGCGTGTTCTCCCGCTCGTAGCCGATCATCGGCTCGCCCATGGCGTGGTTTGTCTTGAGGATGTTCTGCGTCACCCGCAGCCACTTGATCCTCGTGCCCGGCGGGAAGGGGAGATCGGAGTCGTAGACATTCATCACGGCGATGGTGGCCGGGGGGTGCTGAGCGGCGCTCTCTCCCGTCCGGGCCCGCGGAGTGATGATCGGTGGCCTGGATCGCGGCCGGAGAGGAATGGGCTCTACCAGCCGCAGTCTCTCGTCCTGCACGCAGGGCACCAGCGGCAGCTCGCAGAGCAGCTCCTTGTTCCCGAAGCGGTCCAGCAGGACGAGGTTCTCCCACTCATTGCACAGGTAGAAGTCCTCGGAAAGCGGCCAGGGGGTCCCGAAGCGGTAATGGCGCCTGCCGGGCAGCTCCGTCTCGGGGAAGGGCTCCTGCGGGGTGATGCGCCGCACCTGGGACATGTGCCCGTCGTCACGGACCCGGATGTCCAGCATACACAGAGAGCCGAAGGCCTCGCCGTGGTGCGGGGCGGCGGTGCAGATGTACCGGTGCGAGTTGGGCACGGCCCGGATGCCCATCTCCACCAGCGGCGCGCCCATCCGGCTGTCGATCTCGCGGCCACCGGGGAGGAGCTTCCACGGCTCATGGTCCTCGAAGGTGTGGTACGGGTGAGGGTAGTTGCCGTGCGGCGCTCGGGGGTCGGTGCCGTCGGGGCCGCTGAGCCAGATCCGGGTGCCCAGGCAGTTCTCGCGGTCTGTGTAGTCCCAGCGGGTGTACGCCAGCTTCCCTTCATTGGTCACCGAGGGGTTCCACTCGCTGGTCTCGTAGTAGCTGAGCGGCCGGATGTCGCCCCCGTCGGCGTCCATCGAAAACAGCGTGTAGTTGCGCACCTTCAGATAGGCGGCGAAGCAGCGGATGTAGCCGCCCCGGCGCTCGGAGACGAAGGCGATGCGGCCGTCCGGCAGGAAGCAGGGATCGAAGTCGTTGAACGGCCCGTCGGTGAGCTGCACCAGGTTCGAGCCGTCGACATCCACTCGGAACAGATGCCAGCAGGTGCGCCGGGAGTACGTCCAGCGATGCTGGGAGTTCTCTGTCCAGGCGAAGACGATCTGCTTCCCGTCGAAGGACAGGTCGGGAGTGGCGAAGGCGCCGTGCTCGAGCTTGCGGCCCTTCAGCCGCCCGTTTTGCACCACCGAGCCGGAGATGACGCTCTCCACCCGGGGCTCGCCTTTGATACCGCGGACTCTGAGCAGCCCGCCGCCGGGGAGGGCGTTGTGGCCGAAGAACTGAGTGGTGAAATGCCCGCCCTGATAGTCCTGATTGGCCGGGTTGGACCGCACCGAGCCGGCGAAGGTGCCCCTGGCGACACAGAGCAGGTCGTCGAAGTCCAGGAGTGCATTGCTCAGGGCGATCTGGCGGCGGATGGCGCAGGCCGCCAGGTAGTAGGCCCGGTGCAGGTCACCGTCCGCTGCCGGACGCGTCGCGTCGTATGCGGCCCGGAGCGTGCGGAGATCGGACAGGGCCTGTGCCGGCTCGGCCTGTCGTGGAGTGGGCTTCGAGCCGTTCGGTGGGGCGGGCTTTCCAGCCCGCCGGCCTTCCCTCAGCGGCTCTACCAGCGCCTCCGTCCGCCTCAACACCGTCCCCGCCGGGCCGCCGTCCTCCTCCCACACCAGTGCATGGCGGTCATAGACCTGAGCCTTCACCGCCTCCGGGTCGGCCCCCGAGGGCCGCGACTGTGGGTGCTCCAGCTCGTCCATCCAGTCGTAGTCCAGGCTCCACTGTCTCAGCACGCCGTCGCGGATCGCTCCCGGCTCGATGCTGCTCAGGCCAAGGTCCTTTGCCACTTCGGCCAACGCGGCCCGCAGGGGTGCCACATCCTCCGGCGGCGGCAGCGGCCGGTACTCGGCGGGCATGCCACCGGGCACCACGATGCCATCGGCGTAGACCCTGGTCGTATCGGCTTTGAAGGCGGCGTCATTGCCGGCGCTCGACAGATCCCTGTACTTGCCGCCCTCCAGCGCATCGAAGCTCCACAGGCCGATGGTCTGCTCATCCGCCGTCAGGGGTGTGTCGACCGACGCGGAGATCGCCCGCGCACAGGCGGACAGGCGCACCTGGTCGATGAGCCCCACGCACTGCAGGCCCCCCTCCACCAGCGCCCCGATCACCAACTGACCCGCTGTCCCGGCCTGCGCGGGGGGTGTCGAGGCCACATTCGCCTTCTCCACGCCATCCACGTATAGCCGCACCCGGTCTTGTTCCATCACCATCGCGATCCAATGCCACTTGCCATCGACGATCCCCAAGTCGGAGCGCACGTGGTCCGGAGTGCGGCCGGGCATGTAGGCGGTGAAGTGCCCGTTATTGGGGGTGGTGAACAGCTCCCAGTGCGTGGCGGAGCCCTTGGTCTCATTGGCGATGATGATGTTGTAGCTCTGGGCGCTGTCGAGACGAACGCGACATTCCACGGTCAGGGGGCAGGCGCTGTAGGCCGAGCGCGCGTCCACGACGGCACAGCCGAGGCGCGTGTCCAGCACATTGGGCTCCTGGCACAGGGCCGCCGAGGGCCAAAGGCCGACACACACCGCGATGAGAAGCCCGGTGAGCACCGAGCAACGGCGGACGGGCAAGCGCGGCATCACAGCAACCTCCTGAGCCACGGGGCGCCCGAGATGCGGGCGCCCCTTGGGCAGGTGCAAGGTTCGGGGGCGGCGGTCACAGCTATCCCGGCCGCCTGCGGGCGTGCGGCCCGATCCTGGCCTCCAGGGGCTGCCCTTCCGTGGGGGCCGCAGTTGCCGGGCGGTACCGGATCGCGCCCAGAGACCCGTCGTCGCGGCCGGAGTGCACCAGCAGGCAGCCGTCCAGTGCACGCATCCAGTCCACGCCGAAGAACTCGCCCGCGACCTGTACGGTCTCCGCGCCCGAGCTCAGATCGAGGCCCACCAGCGACTCGTCCGCGTGGGTGAACACCACGGAATCGTCGATGGCGCGTGCCTCCGTCCGAAACAGCCTCCCCGCGGGCGCCGCCAGCTCCCACAGCGGCGCTCCATCCTGCACGCTGTACGCGCACAGCCTCAGCGGCGAGAGCACCACGGCCACGTTGCCTCCGACGAGTATCCTGTCCGGGTTGGGACATTGGCACGGTGCCTGCCAGGCCGAGGCCATCTCGGCGACGGAGATGCAGTCAATGCGCTGGGCCTGCTGGGGCGCGTACAACAACAGATCGCCATCCAGCGCCGGGTTGCAGAAGGTCTGTGCCTGGCCGAGAATCTGGCCGCTCTCGCGACCGACGACGGCCACGGATTTGTTGCCCGAGACGACGATGCGGGTCTCGGCGAACTGGAGCTTGAGGCCCGGCGTGACCCGGACCGCGGCTTGCCAGCGTGTCTCTCCCGAGCCTGTATCCAGTCGGCACAGGCCCCGGGTGTTCCCGGCGTACAGCTCGTCGCCCTCACCAAGCACAGGAGCGGCCATGGACAGGGCGTTGTTCCAGACGGGCTGTCCGCTCTCACAATCCAGGGCGACAATCCCCCGTGCCGTGGCGATGGCCACGAGGTTGGCCACTCCCACCGGCGGGTGGTAGATGGAGAAGCCGGCCTTGGTCTGCCAGATGATGCCCCCGGTCGCAGGATCCAGGCAGTAGATGGTCCCCCGGATGGAGCAGTAGACATGCCCCGCGTGGCTGAGGATCGTGCCGCCTGTGCCCTGAGGGCCCGTGCGCACATCCTGGAACCACTGGCTCTGAGCGAACTCGGGCGGAAGGCCCGCGCCCCGCTCGAGCCGGCCTTCGAGCTCCCGCTCCCAGAGTACCTCTCCGTCCGTGGCTCGATGGGCCACCAGACGGTCGCCGTAGCCTACCACGAGCACCCCGTCCACGTGGTTGGTGCCCTCCACCTTGCCCGGAGCCTGCACCTGCCACAGGGCCTTGCCGGTGGCCAGGTCGATCATCTGCAGCGACACCCCGCCATCGGCCTTCACCGAGACCGGCATCCTCCCCTCTTTGAGCAGGTCCTCCAGGGGGAAGATAACGGTGGCTGCGGTTTCCCACATGGGCGTAAGCGTCTGCGCCTCCTGCGCGACGGCAATCACGGTCATAGGAACGGCCAGGGCAATGACGGCGAGCACGGCGGGCGGCGTGGTTCCCGGCATCATCAGACATCCCCCTCGCTGCAACTATCGGTACCGGCCTGGTTGGGAGCGACTGCTCAGCGGGCCTCCAGGGCGACGGCTGGGCCACGACGGCACATTCGGCCCTCCATCGCGGCGGATGGCTGCCGTCCCCGCCGTCACCACCGCCGTCACCACCGCCGTCACCACCGCCGTCACCACCGCCGTCACCACCGCCGTCACCACCGCCGTCACCACCGCCGTCACCACCGCCGTCACCACCGCCGTTCCTCAAACGCTTTCACGATCGCCGCGTTGTCCAGCTCGCCCCAGCCCGCCTCCATGGCCTGTTGCAGGAGCCGGCAGTGGACCTGCTCCAGCGGCGTCGCTGCGCCCACCTGCTGTGCGAGCTCCAGGATGAGCCGCACGTCTTTGGCATGTTGAGCGATCCGCGAGGCGGGGGTGAAGTCGCCGCTCACCATCCGCTCGCCCTTCATGTCCAGTACGCGCGAGTGCGCCGCGCTGTCGCGGAGGATGCTAAGGAGCTGTGTTCCATCCAGACCGGCCCTGTGGCCCAGCGCGAGGCCTTCGGCCAGGGCCGCGCGGTTGAGCCCCATCACATGGTTGACTATCAGCTTGGCCAGGCACCCGGCGCCGGGCGTCGTGAGGTAGAAGACGGAGGCGGCGAAGCAGCGCACGAGTTGGTCGAGGGCCTCGGTGCGCTCGGCGCCCACCAGAGCCGTGGCCGTGCCCGACGCGATCTCGGCGCTGGAGCCAGAGAGGGTGACATCGACGAAGTCGACCCCGAGGGTCGCCAGCCGGGCGTGGTTGTCCACGGCATCCGAGGGCCGTCCGGTGGTGGTGTCGAGCACTATCGAGCCGGGCGCCAGCGCGTCGGCCACGCCCTGCTCCCACAGGACGTGACCGACGATGTCCGAGTCGGGCAGGCTCAGGAGGAGCACGCGGCAGGGGCGGGCCACCGCCGCGCCGTCGGGGCAGACCGTCACCCCGAGGGTCGCGGCCTCATCCATCGTTGCGGCGTTGGCGTCATAGCCCGCCACGGAGTAGCCCGCCGCAGTGAGCCGGCGCACCAGCGCCTTCCCGACGAGCCCCAGACCGATGAGACCGACAGTCTCCGGCACGCCACTCACTCCTCCACAATCACCAGGTCGTAGAACTCCAGCCTGTCCACGGTGATGACGGTGTGCTCGCCCTCGCGGGACCAGCGCACATCGGCTCCCGAGGCCCGACTGATTTTCGCGGGCGGCGGACCGGGAAGCCTGATCTCGATGTCGTGCACCGGCACCGTCTCGGCGATGGGGCGCACGCCGTCGCCGGTGGCGTTGAGTAGATGGATGATGCGCCGGCCGGGTTGTCGCCACAGCTCGATCTGCACCGAGCCGGGAGCGCGGGCAGTCAGAGGCAATTCGCCGCCGTGGGCCCAGCGCACCGCGGCGGCCATCCAGCGCTGATGGTCCTGGATCTGGTAGTCGGCGTACATGGCCCCCACCAGCGCCGGGATGTAGACCGTGCGGCCGGAGCCCACTTCCCGACACAGCATTGCCGGGTAGTCCGATACGCCCTGAGGCGCCCTGTACACGCGTCCGATGGGGTTCAGAACGCGGGCGGGGACGGTGGCATCGGCCGCGCGGACCTTGAGACACTGCACCGGGCGGGGGATCCAGCGGCCATCGCGGAAGCCCGAGGCGGGATGGCCGCCCTCGAGCCCGATGTACTCCTCCACCGTTGCCGGGGCGAAGGCGCCCTCGATGGCCTCCACTCCCAGCAGCGGCCAGAGAGGGTTGTAGGTTCGTCTGTCGCCCAGCTCGTCATACTGCCCGGCCTCGAAGCTTGCGATCACGCTGCCGCCGCTGCGGGCGAAGCGCACCACGGCCGCAAGCTGCTCATCGCTCAGGCAGGATGCGTTGGTCAGGATCAGCAGGCGGTAGCGGGAGAGACTCTCGTCGTTGATGCCTCCGTCCAGCACCACATCGAAGGGGATGTGCTCGCGGGTGAGGGCCTCAAACCAGCCCAGGTACGTATTGCCCTGCCACTGGTCGCAGAGCGCCTTGCGCTTGCCCAGATCGGCCACCCTCTTGCCGCTGCCGGCCGAGACGCCCAGGTCTCGCTCCTGCGCGCCGGCGGTCTCGGTGAACAGGTCGTCCACCTCGGAGGCATAGAACTTGGCGCTCTGGCTGGAGTACAGGAGGGCGATATCGGCGCCGGATCTGGTCGCCGTGCAGTACGGCTCGATCTGCTCGAGGAAGCCGTTGATCTCTCGGATCGGCGCCAGGGCCTCCTCGGCGGCGTTGTCCATGGCATAGTCGAAGATGGCCAGCCAGGGGTTGGCGCCGCAGGCCACGGCCTGGGCCGCGGCGAGCTTGGCCTCCACCGGCGGTAGGGGGAGATAATGCCAGGCGCCCAGGGTATGGTGGGAGAAGACCACGGCGGGTTTGCCCGCCGCGGTCAGGTGCTTGGCCGCGGTTGCCCAGAAGTAGAGGATGTGCTTCCGCGGACCGGGGTGGAAGAAGGCCTCGGCCCCGTTGAGGTGCTCGAAGGGACCGACCTTCTCGATATCCCGGGCCACACGCCAGGCGCCGCCGTGCCAGCTCCCGCCGTTGAGGAAGATCACGCCCTCGGGGTTGACCTGCAGCATGGCGTCCCGGGCCTCCGCCAGGAACCGGGCCATGGAATCCTCGCGGAAGAGCACAAACTGCTTCCAGCGCGGATCGGCCCAGTCCTCCACCTCGGGGATGTCCGCGCCGTACTGCTTGCGGAACCCGGCCCGGCAGGCCTCGCAGTAGCAGGCGCCGGAGAACACCACCGGGCCGTCGAGGAAGCAGCCGTCCAGGCCGGTGCGCATGGTCTCCTGCACCAGCTCGAAGGCCCAGTCGCGCCAGGGGCTGTTGACGCACATCGTCGTCCCCGAGCCGTAAAGCGGGTTCGCGCGGCCGTAGGGGGTGCCGTCGGCCAGGAGCTGTTCCCAGCCCGGGTGCTCCGCGGCGAAGTCGTACGAGTACCAGTGCATGTTCAAGTACGCCAGCGGGTGGATACCGTGTTTGCGCGCGTAGGGGAGGTACTCGCGGATGAGGTCGAAGTCGCCCAGGGCGTCGAACTTGCGGAACTTGTCGGTGGCGAAGGTCACTTGCCAGCCCAGGCCGGGCGCCGTGCCCAGCGTCCCGATCACCCACTCGCAGTTGATGTGCCAGTCTTCTGCGAAGGAGCGGGCCAACTCGTCGAGGTCCTTATCGCGGACGCGCTGCAGATCGGTCACATAGTCCCGGCGCATCATGCGTACCGGCCTTTGCCACCATTTGAGTTCAGACATCAAGTGCCTCCCGAGGTAGTTCCCGCCGGCCTACGCAGCGGATGCGTCCGGCCGCCCGCGATCGCCCGCCGCCCCCGCGCCCTGCCGGCGGGGCGCCGTGCGCCGCTAGTTCGCCGCGGCACACGGCTTGCCCTGCACCGCAGCGGCGACGGGGCGTGGGTCCACACAGGGGGCGGGACTGGAGGAAGAAAAGCCGCGGGCAAAGGATGATAGTGCACATTGGCGGCGAACTGTAATAAGGAGGCGATGCCCACGACGGGTGTCCTCTGCCAAGGCGCGAAGAGGAGGAAGGGGGCTGTCAGATGAAACGGTGGCACGCGCTGGTGATTCTGATGGTGATGGCGGGCCTGGTGGCCACATGCGGTCAGGCCCTTGCCAAGCCGGGACAGATGTCGGTAAGGGTCGTGAGCAAGGACGGCCTCGACACCCCACGCTCCGGTGTCCTGGTACAGGCGACCGTGCCCAAACCGGACCCGCCGGGAGGTGACGAGGTTGTCTGCGAGGGCTCCACGGACGCCAAGGGCAAGACGGTCCTGAAGCCGCTGGACCCCAAGACGACCTACAAGGTGAAGGTCACCTACGAAGGCAAGACGTACACGCAGACCGTCACCACCGACAAGAAGGGGTGCTGCGGACAGATCACCTTCCGGGTTCCTTAGTGCCCCGGCCGGGGGAGACAGACACGGCGCCAGGACGCACGCGGCCGGCCATGCCGGCCGCGTGCTCGTGTTCCTGCGGGCCGAGGTGGCGGGGGGGGCAGGGCACCTCGGCCGGCTCGGCGAACCTCACCTCGCCCGTCGCCGACCCGAACGGCCGCGGCTCACCGCGGAGAAGGAGTGACGCCATGATCTCGTGTTCGATCCGCCTGGCCACCATCCTCCGGGCCGCCGCGCTTCCGGTCCTGACCTCACTGGTGCCGGGCGCCCTGTGCGCCGCACCCGTGGTCTGGGAGGGCGACGGCGTCCCTGCGCCACAGCCGGTGCAGACCGACGTCACGCTGGGTGTCTACATCTTCCCGGGCTGGTACCGCGACACCGGCAAGGGTGACTATCCCTACCGCACGCATGACGAGGACAGCGAGTGGCGCGCGGTGGCCAAGAAGCCGGCTCCCCGTCCGCTATTGGGCTTCTACGACGACTCGCTTCCGGAGGTCAATGACTGGCACATCAAGTGGGCGCTGGAGCACGGCGTCTCCTTCTTCTGCTTCGACTGGTACTGGAACGCGGGCGAGCATCGCCTGCTGCGCACGCTGGAGGACGGGTTTCTGAAGTCCCGCTACTGCGAGATGATGCAGTTTTGCATCCACTGGTGCAACCACGGGCTGGACTGGAAGGACCGTCCCGGCGGCGCGCCCACGGACGAGGACTTCCAGGCTCCCGCACTGGTGGAGATGATCCAGTACATGGCGGACAAGTACTTCAGCCGCCCCAACTATCTCACCGTGGACGGCCGTCCGGTGCTGGTCATCTGGGACACGGCGCGGGTCATCACGGCCAACGGCGGCCCGGAGGGGTTCCGCAAGGCAATCGAGGCGATGAACCGGGCCCTGAATGCCAGGGGCCTGAAGGACGTCTACCTCATCGCCATGGGCCAGAGCGGCAGGCACGAGGAGGCCGGGTTCGACGCTTTCACCGGCTATGGATACTACGGCACGGACTTCGACTCGGAGTACGAGTGGCGCGGTGGGTACAGCATCCCCTATGAGGAGTCCGTCAAGCACTACGAGACCACCTGGAAGTCCATCACCAGTCGGCCCGGATTGCCGTACCTGCTGCCCATCGGGACCAACTGGGATAGTCGGCCCCGCCACGGCGAGCACGCGGCCGTCATCCGCGACAAGACCCCGGAGAAGTTCGAGCAGTCCTGCAGGGCGAGCCTCAACTACATCGATGGGCGCCTGAACATGGCCATCATCGAGGCCTGGAACGAGTGGGGAGAGGGCAGCTTCCTGGAGCCCGACAAGCAGTGGGGGTTCGCGTTCCTGGATGCGGTGAGGGCCACGTTCTCCCCCGCGCCGCCCGAGCACACCGACTACGTGCCCGGGCCCGAGAGGATCGCCTCCTATAGCGTGCTCCGCGGCGAGGAGCTGCGGCAGGCGGTTGAGATGGAGAAGCAGCCGTACCCCGATCCGCCGCTGTCACTGCGGAAGGTCACCTGGCAGGTCGATCAACCGCTGCCGGAGGGGCCCATCCTTCGTGGCTGGGAGTTCGCGGACGGCACGGTTGAAGGCTGGGTGCCCTATCAGGTCAAGCCCTACGAGGTCATCGATGGTGTGCTGACCACCGAGGCCACGGGGGACGATCCACAGCTCATCGTGGACGATGCCGGGGTTGCGATCGAGGACCTCCGCTGCCTGGCGCTGCGGCTGAGAGTACCCGAGGGGGTCTCGAGCTGTCAGCTCTTCTACACCACCACGGCAGAGCCCCGCATGACGGCGGACAAGTGCATGACCTTCCCGCTGGTTCCCGACGGGCAATGGCATACGTACCAGGTGTCCCGAGAGCCGGAGGGCAAGTGGAGTGGGACATTGAAGATCGTGAGACTCGACATGGGGCGCGCGGGGGACAAGATCGAGCTGGACTGGGTGCGGCTGGTGGGGAAGTAGCAGATGGGCCGCGGCGGGGAAACGACAAGATAACAGGATGGCCAGGATAACGGCGGATGGACAGGATGACGGCACTGGCCACGGCGACGACAACGGCGGGGAAACGACGCCGCTTGCCGTAGCCGTCCGCCGGGCACCTCCCCAGGCCGTCCGGTTGCACCGACGAGAGCCACCGTGCCGGCGGGTCTCCGGGCCCGCCGCCGTTGGCCGCGGTCCTTCCACCCATTGCGGCTCTACCCGTCCCTGAGCCAATCCGCCTGCTCGGCGGTAAGCTCGATCTCCACCGCCGCCAGGGCCTCTTTCATGTGCGCCGGGCGTAGGGCGCCGACGATGGGCAGTACCGTGGCCTGCTGAGACAGAAGCCAGGCCAGTGCAACCTGCGTCGCCGTGCAGCCAAGCCCCTGAGCCAGTGCCAGCGCCCGTTGTCGCCGCTGCCGGTTCACCTCAGTGTCGAAGGCGCCCGTGCCGTGACTGAAGTATCCGCCGGCGGTGGCCGAGTAGGCCGCCAGCGGCATGCCCATGGCGCAGTAGGCCGCGGCATCGTCCCGGGTGACATAGCGCATGGTGGGGTCGGGCCCCATCGTCCACGTCGGCGTCGCCAGACTCCACTGCACCTGGCAGATGGCAAAGCCCTGCAGGCTATTGCGGGCGGCGTATTGGTTGGCCTCGGCGATCCGCTCCGCAGACCAGTTGCTGGCCCCCAGGCAGCGCACGCGCCCGCGGTGGATCTCGGCGTTCAGCGCCTCGATCACCTCGCCCACCGGCACGCGGCGGTCATCGCGGTGGAGGTACAGCAGGGCCACATGCTCGACGCCCAGGCGTCGGAGGCTCTCGTCCAGGTCGGAGGCGATGGTCTCCGGCGACAGGTACCGATCCGGGCGCGGATAGCCGGGCCCGCCGTCGGGATGGGCGCCCTTGGTGGCGATGACGGCCCGGTCAAGGAACCCCAGAGCGCGCAGACAGCGGCCCAGCTCCACCTCGCCGGCTCCCACGCCCTCAGAGGCCCAGAAGCCGTAGCAGTGGGCGGTGTCGAAGAAGGTGCCACCGCCCTCGATGTAGGCTGCCAGGACCTGCTCGGCCGCGGCGCCCTTGGCTCGCGTGCCCAGGTCGCCCGCCCCGAAGCACAGCCTCGAGACCTCGATGTCGCCAGGGCCGATGGTGAGCATGCGCATAGTTGGCTATCTCTCCACTGGGGATGGTTGGTGGGCAGGGCGACGGCCGACGGCACTGATGACGCCTCGCCCCCGTCCCCTTCACGGTACGGCTGTTCAGGAGAGGGGTGAACGGCGACGGCCAGCGGCCAACGGCGCCGCGGCTCTGTAGGGCGCGGGCCTGTACCGCGCCGAGGTGGTCATCCCACAGCGACGACAAACGGCGGCGGCGCACAGGAGATCGGACTACAACGGCTAACGGCCGGTTCCCGTCACCGGTTGGGTGGGTTCTCCCCTTTCGCCGCGGCTCTGTAGGGCGCGGGCCTGTACCGCGCCGAGGGGGTCATCCCACAGCGACGACAAACGGCGGCGGCGCACAGGTCGCCGCCCTACAACGGCTAACGGCCGGTTCCCGTCAC
>Ga0334883_1000956_pt1 | contig 46275 bp, 41 predicted proteins | sample GraSluR1_MG_6_FD_207230 | JGI IMG/M metagenome (GOLD analysis project Ga0334883, IMG submission 207230) | Sludge microbial communities from methane-producing bioreactor in Wageningen University, Netherlands - Granular Sludge_09_05-R1 | ecosystem: Engineered > Bioreactor > Anaerobic >...
TATTTATTTCAGTATTAATGCTTACATTCAAATTCATATTTATCACCCATTAATACTTTAAAAAATATTGTCAGTATTGTACATAAAAATATTAGCAACTTTGTACATTCTAATTTTAGCATTAATAGCTTTTCTTCGAGTGGGAGTTCGACGCCAAGTAAGCCATGCATTTGCAGTTCTAAAAATAAAATTGTTCATCAATATAGTCAGCTATATGGTTTTATTAACTTAGTAAAATGCAAAATATACTAGCACGCTGACTTATTATTTATTTGAATATGTCTAAAGAGGAGTGAAGTTTATTATGAAAGAAGAAATGTACGAATTAAAAGAAGACGTAAGCCAAAGTAAATTGTATAATAAAGACCTTGCCCCTACATCTATTAAGGAGAGAAATTGGAATACTTATAATTATACAGCATTATGGATAAGTATGGCACATTGTATACCTACTTACATGATGGCTGGCGGACTTATTGCACTAGGAATGAATTGGATACAGGCTCTTATAACTATTACCCTTGGAAATATAATTGTTTTAATACCAATGCTATTAAATGCTCATCCGGGTGCTAAATATGGAATTTCCTTTCCTGTTTTAGCGAGAGCCTCTTTTGGAACAAAGGGTGCTAATATACCGGCGGTGCTGAGGGCTATAGTTGCTTGTGGATGGTTTGGTATAAATACTTATATAGGTGGAAGTGCGCTAAATGTATTATTTTCATCTATAATACCAGGATGGAAAACTATGGGTGGAAGTTTTAGCATACTAGGATTAGCACTGCCTAATGCCATAACATTTATGATATTCTGGGGATTACAGATATATATTATATACAAAGGTATGGATGTAGTTAGAAAATTTGAAAATTGGGCTGCTCCAGTGGTATTAATACTTGCACTTGTTCTTGTAATATGGGCAGTTTACACTGCAAAAGGTTTTGGACCATTGTTTAATGAGCCAAGCAAATTCAAAACTACAGGAGAATTTATCAAGGTATTTATTCCTTCACTAACTGGTATGATTGGGTTCTGGGCAACTTTATCACTTAATATACCTGATTTTACTAGATTCGCAAGAAGTCAAAGGGAACAAATGATAGGTCAGGCTATTGGATTACCACCAACTATGACAATATTCTCAGCTATGGGAATTATAGTAACTTCAGCGACAGTTATAATATTTGGAAAAGCAATGTGGGATCCTGTTGATATAGTTTCAAAATTTACAAATCCTATAGTACTTTTCATAGGTTTTGCTGGAATAGTTATTGCATCATTATCGGTTAATATAGCAGCAAACATTGTTTCACCAGCCAATGATTTTTCAAACATGATGCCAACACGTATCGATTTTAAAACTGGAGGACTTATTACAGGTATTTTAGGTATAGTTATTATGCCTTGGAGACTTTTATCTGACCCTAGTGGGTATATATTCAATTGGCTTGGAACTTATTCAGGAATACTAGGACCAATTGCAGCAATTATAATTTGTGATTACTGGATTTCTAAAAATAAAAAACTCAATATAAAAGATCTTTTCATGGAAAATGGAATTTATACTTATTCAAATGGTTTTAATAAAAGTGCAATTATAGCCTTAGTTATTGGAGTTATTGTAGCTCTTATAGGTAAAGTAGTACCAGCCTTGGCAGGAATAGTTGATTATTCATGGTTTGCTGGCTTTGGAGTATCCTTTATAGTTTACCTAATTATGAATCCTAGAGATAAATCTGCAGATTCTGAGAGTGCAGAAACAGAAGAAACTCCAGCTGTATAAAAAAGGTGTATATAATATTGATATGTAAAATGAGATTATATTAAATTAATCCTTTAAATTGGGATGTAAATTATATGAATGAATCTTATCCAATGGAAGTTTACATTTCAATTAGTTATAAATTTATTGTTTTAAGCTTTCATAGGCATTATCTATAAACCATTAATATTAGCAGATTTAATTTTGAAATTGTTAATGTTAATGGTTTAAGATTTTTATTAAAGATACAAATTATTTTAAACAGATATATTCAATAAAATTAGGGAAATGTAGAAGGAGGTGGACTTTAGTGAGATTTTGTACTTGTAATACAGTTTCTTACTAAAGATAATTATGGATACAGTAATTAAGAATGGAACAATAGTAACTGCTACGGATACTTTTAGAGGTGACATATCCATTAAAGATGGAAAAATTCAGACTATAGCTGTAAATATAGATCCAGGTAATGCAAAAGTAATTGATGCAGAGGGCAGATTAGTTTTACCTGGTGCCATAGATGCCCATACTCATTTGGCAATGCCTTTTGGCGGCACAGTTTCTTCAGATGATTATGAAGCAGGAACAAGAGCTGCTGCCTGCGGGGGAGTTACTACAGTATTTGACTTTGCTCTTCAGACTAAAGGTGAGGGAATTATTGAAACCGCACAGAGAAGAAATAAGATTTGTGAACCTCAAGCTTGTGTAGATTATGCTTTCCATGTGGCAATTACAGATTTAACACCAAAAGTGCTTGAAGAATTCCAAACAGCAGTAGATTATGGTATACCTAGCTTCAAGGTATTTATGGTCTATAAAAAAGAAGGACTTATGGTAGATGATGGAGTACTCTGCAAGATACTGAAAAAGTCCAAGGAAACAGGAGCTCTTATAAGTGTTCATGCAGAAAATCCAGATTTAATAGATTTGAGAACAGAACAATTTTTAAAAGAGGGAAAAACTTCAGCTTGGTATCATTACTTAAGCCGTCCTGAATTTGTAGAAGCAGAGGCTGATAAGAGAGCTATTCATTGGGCAAAATCATTAAATGCTCCACTTTATATAGTTCACCTTGCCAACAAAGAAGGAATGGAAGAAGTTAAAAAGGCTAGAGATGAAGGCTATGAAATCTATGCAGAGACCTGCCCTCAATATCTTCATTTTACTAGTGATGTGTACAAAAGAGAAGATGGAAGAAATTTTGTATGTTCACCTCCAATGAAAGGCCAGGAAAGCCAGGATGCACTATGGGAAGGTATAAAAACTGGTGATATTGCAACTATAGCTACAGATCATTGTCCCTTCCAAAGTTATGAGAAGGATTGGGGAAAGGATGATTTTACAAAAATCCCTAATGGATGTATGGGTATAGAGAACATGTATCCATATATGCTAAGTGAAGCCAATAAGGGAAAAATTTCTTTTAACAAGGTTGTAGAACTTTGCTCAAGTAATCCAGCCAAGATATTTGGTTGTGCACCTGCCAAGGGAACTATAATGCCAGGTAGTGATGCAGATATAGTAATATATGATCCAAATAAGGATTTTGTAGTTTCAAAGGATAATATGCATTCAGATGTGGATCATACTATCTGGGAGGGTACTGAGCTTAAGGGTTATCCCGTTATGACTCTTTCAAGAGGCCGTGTTGTGTTTAAGGATGGAGAGTTTTTAGGAGAACCTGGCTGGGGCAAGATGCTAAAACGTAGAAGGAAGTAGGGTCACTTGAAGATTTGGGTTTAGAGCTTTAATGAGGGTGTTTTAAAATAAGTCTCAAAGCTTGGCATGGCATGTACATCTAGGATATCCCTCATTGCATAAAGAAAAACTAATCTTGCCTTAATTCAAAATTCTAAACCCTTTAAACTCGTAAACTCAAACAGTAAAGGGGTCCTAACGAATTTTGAAGCCGGCAAGATAAGATTTTCTAATTATTCATTCGAAGATATCTCCAATGTACATGCCATACCAATGATACTTATTTTAAAATCCAAACATGAAAGTTAAGTGACTTCAAGTGATGCTTGAGGAGAAATGTAGAGAGAATAAGGAAATATTTGCATCTAGGGCAACGTTCAGCTTCAAAAGAAAATCTAAAGTTTTGCTTAGTTTAAAACACTATGACTTTTAAACTCCCTTCGGTCAGACAGTAAAAGTCACTTAACGTGTTTCAAACACGCAAAACTAAGATTTTCTAGTATTCGCTTCAATGTTATTCACAATGCAAATATACCATTATGAGACCTATTTTAAAATCTTACAATGAAAGTTAGGGTGCTTCAAGTGATTGACTTCAAAATTCTAAACACTTTAAGCTCAAACAATAAAGGGTTCTTAACGAATTTTGAAGTGGTTAAGATAAGATTTTATAATTACTTATTCGAAGATATCTTCAACGTACATGTGCCATACCAATGAGACTTATTTTAAATCTAGTTATGAAAGTTGAATGTTCCAAGTATTTAGGAGAGAAATGTGGTTAGGGGGATGTGTGTAAGAAATATGTATTGGGTATTTTGGATGAATAAATAGATATAGTAGAATGGTTATGCTTTTATGAGAATAATGAAGTTAATTTGCTGTAATGAAATTTAATTGTCAGATTAATATGAGATTGTAGTAATTTATTGTGATAGAATAAGTCATTACTTTGTTGATTGAATATTCTCAATATTATAAGTATTGAGAATATATTATAGATATGTGATTTAAATTATAAGTTTTAATATACATTTACAATTACAAATATTTAATAATTAAAATTAAATAGAAAATGGAGAGATTTATTTATGATTAAAAAGAAAGTTACAAAAACTATGATTATAGAAGAAACAGCAAGATGTCTTTTGTGTTATGATGCGCCTTGCAGCAAGGCATGTCCTGCTGAATTTGATCCAGCTAAGAATATTAGATCTGTCAGGTTTCAAAATTTTAGAGGATCTGCAGAATCAGTAAAGAGAATTAGTGAAGTATCGGGAAAATGTGGTGAAGCTTGTAATAAGGTCAGGTTTTGTCAAAGAAGTTGCATACGAGGAAAGATAGACAGGCCTATTCAGATAAATATGGTACATGAATTTTTAACAGAAGGTAAAAATGGAAATAAGGAGGATATCTAATATGAAAGATTTATCAATAGAATTTTGTGGTGTAAAGTGTGAAAATCCTTTTTTTCTTTCCTCATCAGTGGTAGGAAATAATTTTGAAATGTGTGCAAAGGCTCTGGAAATGGGTTGGGGAGGAGTTGTCTTTAAAACTATTGGATTTTATGTATCAAAGGAAGTTTCACCTAGATTTGATACTATAGGTAAAGAGGGAACACCTTTTATAGGTTTTAAAAATTTAGAGCAGATCTCAGAACATTCTCTAGAGGAAAATTTAGAATGGATGAGACAGCTTAAGGAGAAGTATCCCAATAAAATTTTAGTAGCTTCTATAATGGGACAGAATGAACAGGAATGGACAGAACTTGCAAAGCTGGTTACTGAAATAGGAGCAGATATAATAGAGTGTAATTTTTCCTGTCCTCAGATGGCAAGTGATGCCATGGGATCAGATGTAGGACAAAATCCAGAATTAGTTAAAAGATATTGTGAGGCAACAAGAAAGGGAAGTAATTTACCTATACTTGCCAAGATGACACCTAATATAGGAAATATGGAGATTCCAGCTATTGCGGCTATGGAAGGTGGAGCAACAGGTCTTGCAGCAATAAATACTATTAAAAGTATTACTAAAATAGATTTAGATAGCTTTTTATCTTACCCAATAGTCAATGGCAAATCCTCTGTATCTGGTTATTCTGGTAAAGCAGTAAAGCCTATAGCCTTAAGATTTATACATGATCTAGCAAAAAATGAAACTCTTAAAGGAGTACCTATAAGTGGCATGGGGGGAATAGAGACCTGGGAAGATGCTGCTGAATTCATATTACTTGGTTCAACAAATCTTCAAGTTACTACTGCGGTAATGCAGTATGGATACAGAATAATTGAAGATTTAATAAGTGGATTATCTTATTACATGGAAGATAAGGGGTTTGATAAGCTTCAGGATATGGTAGGACTTGCTCTTGAAAACATAGTGCCAGCAGAAGAACTTGACAGAAACTTTATTTTATATCCTTCTTTTGATGAAAATACCTGTGTAGGCTGCGGTAGATGTTATATCTCCTGTTATGATGGAGGACATCAGGCAATAAAATGGGAAAGTGATTTGCGCAGACCAATACTTATGGAGGATAAGTGTGTAGGATGTCATTTATGTGCAAATGTATGTCCAGTTAAGGCTATATCCTCTGGAAAAATTCAGTATAAGTAGTTGATATATAGTTTCATAAAGATTGATTAGTTTTAGTGAGAAAAGACGAAGGTCAAAGCAAAGTATAAAGTTCAAAAAACAAATATCAAATGCAGAAAAAATGATAAAAATAAATACATCTAAGAAAAGGTATTTTGACCTTTTCTTAAAATGCAGGTTCGCTAACCTCCTTCCCTGCTACATATCTGACCTTTATATTTCTGTCATCACCAGTGTAGATGAATTTCTGAAGTCTTTCTTCTAGAGTTAATTCTTTTACTATAGGAAGAGTACTATCGTCAATTATTAAAGCATCAAATTCATAGCCTTCTTCAAAGCTTCCAACTTTTCCAAAGAATTTGCCTCCGCCTTTTGTAGCAAGATAGAATATTTCAGCAGTGTTTAACGGTTTTTCAGCTCTATTTTTCACAGCATAGTTTAAATTGGATACTTGAGCTGTAGATACCATAGTATTTATCATGGATAGACTATGTCCGCCGGAAATATCACTTCCAAGGGCTACGGGGATACCTCTATCTATGAGCTTCCTTATGGGAGCTATACCACTGGATAGATTATTGTTTGAATTAGCACAATGTACGGCAAAAATCTTTTTTTTAGCCATTAAGGCAATTTCATCTTCCTTTAAATGTACACAGTGAGCCATGCAAGTAGAAAATTGTCTTAAAAGTCCTGTTTCATAATATACTCTAGCATAGTTTTTACTTCTTGGATGAAGTTCTTTTACAAAGGCAATTTCGTCTTTATTTTCACATAGATGTGATTGTATTTTAGTATTATACTTTTCTGCAAGCTTTCCAAGACCATACATTAATTCTTCAGTACAAGTAGGTACAAATCTTGGAGTAATTATTGGCTTTACTAAATCGTATTTATTTGAGTATTCTATTAGAATTTCCTCTGTGTCCTTTAAGGAGTTTTCTGTAGTTTCAATTAAGAAATTCGGAGAGTTCCTGTCCATATTGACTTTGCCTACATAAGCTGAAAGTCCTGATATATTAAACATATCCATAAGCATTTTTGAGGATTCTTTATGGAGGGTTGCAAAGATTACAGATCGAGTAGTTCCAAATTTCCATAATTCCTTAATAAGACTTGAATATACCTTCTTAGCATAAACTAAATCTGAATACTTTTTTTCTTCAGGGAAGGTATAAGTTTCAAGCCAAGGCATTAATTCCTTATCTAGTCCAAGTCCTAAATTTGCAAATTGTGGAGCATGAAGATGTAAGTCTACAAAACCTGGAATTATAAGAGAATTTCCATAGTCTTTTACAATTATATCTTTAAACTTTTCAGGAAGCTTTTCATATACGCCTTTAACAGATTTATTTTCTATAATAATATAGCTATTTTCAAATATACTGTATTTACCTAAATCAGGGGTAAATATAATATTACCTTTAACAGCATAAACATTTTCCATAATTATACCTTCTTTCTGGAGTATATCTAGTTGTTTTATTATATGAATTGTAAACAACCTTGGTAATTATAGCTTTTAGAAAATATTTTGTCAATTAATCATACTGACTAGTTAAAATTTTATGCTTGGTTAAATTTTACTAAATTATTCAGCAGTAAAGGACTATTTATATTGTTTCAGTAAATTGGCAGAGGCTTTTATTTCATAGAGAAAAGGAGAGTTAAAATTCAGCTCTCCTTAATAATTAGTTATTAAATTTTATTTGCTTTTTTAGAAATATATAGTGAGTTTATTCCAATTCCATGTGATCAAATATACCAATACAGCCCAGGGAAATCAGTGCTGCTGCAGCAACTCCATATAATAAGAATGCAAAGTATATAGCATATCCAGCAAAATCTTTAAGTAAAAATGTAAATATAAGTATTATTAATACCATTGGAATAGCTAGTAGTAATTGAAAAATCATAAATAGTATGGCAGTAGCAAATTGTCCAGTGAAACCTAAGGCATGGGCAATTCTGAAGGTCAAAAGTCCGCTGTAAGAGAGCATGCCTCCCCAAACTATATAGCATATTATACAAAGTAATATTTCCAATATTGATTTTCTTCCCAGTATTCCAAAAGGTACAAACAGTATTACAGCATCAGAAAATATTTTTATCAGAGAAGAAGCTATACCATAAAATAACTTCTTTTGGGGGCTATCAGGTAAAAGAAATATAAAATAATTGTATATTTCATTATATATTTTACCACCAAATCCAGAAGTAAAAAGTAATAAACCTGAAGCAATGATGAATATAATCTTTATGTCCATACTTTTAGCGAAAATACCTAGAACTATTGAAATTGATAAAAGTATAAGTGAATAGGTATTTACAAAAAATATAAAACTTCTCTTTGAGTACTCATCCATATGTTTAAATAGTAAAACTTTTGCTCCATATTTTTCTTTAAGATTTAATTCTGAATTTTTAAATTTAAAGGGTCTCAGTATAAATCCCTTTTTATTATTATTTGAAGATATTTTACTGTTTTTTACATTCTTAATATCTTCATTGAATTCTGCCGAACTTAGCATGTCTTCATAAAAGTCAAGTTTCATAGAATAGGTTATATAAATTAAGAGTAAACTTAAAGCTGTGATTAAGATTATATATACAAAGTATGAAGACTTAACTCCAGTGATAGTCTGAAGAGCTATTTCTCTCATCCATCCAAAGAGTGGTATATATTTAAACAATGAATTATAAGTTAAAGTTTCTCCAAACTTTACTGCAAAGCTTTTTATATCACCTTTTACTACTATAAAAGTAATTAGAGCTGCTAATACCAATATAAAGGACTTTATAAAACTGCGTATAATAAAACCTACTTTTTTATATTTACTGCATAGGGCAAATACAAATAATTTTAAACAATTACATAAAATTAATTGAAAGATAATATAGGATATAAAAAATAGAATTTGTGCCATTGGTGTTATTTTTAAATTTTTTATAACATTTGTAATCTGAAGCAGTATATAGATTGATGTGAAAAATTCTAATGCTATTTTTTTTACTATACCGTAAAGCATTATAGTCTGCGGTTTTATTGGTGATACAAATATAAGATTTACATCACTCATACTAAATTTTGATTTTACCTTTTTTGTACCACTATATAGTGAAAATAGAAAAGTTATTAAAGTTAAAATTACAAATATACTTACACAAACTGTTAAAGGAATATCATTTTTAGAAGAATTTTTTCTTGGTAAAAGCAAAACTCCAACCCAAATCAATGTAAAAATTATTCCAATAGATCTCTGTGGTTTTTCTTTAATTCTCTTTAGATAATTTATGATACTGGTTTTTAATAAATAGATTAAGGCTTTCATATTCTATTCCTCCGTAAACTCGAAGAATATTTCTTCCAAGGATTTAAATTCATTATTGAATTCATTTCTTGCTTTAGACAACACAAATTCTCCATTTTTCATTATTAGGATTCTATCCCAAAGCTCTTGAACAGAATCAAGAAGATGTGTACTTACTACTATTGCAACTCCTTCATTTTTTAATTTAATCAATAGTTCTTTCATATTTCTTATAGCCTTTGGATCAAGACCAAGCATAGGCTCGTCCACAAGAAGAACCTTTGGTTCAGTAATTAATGCACAGCAGATACTGGCTTTTTGCTGCATTCCCTTTGATAAATCACTGCCATACTTATCTTTTTTATCCCAAAGATCAAATAGTTTAAGAAGTTCCTCAGCTCTTTTCTCATGATTTTTTATGTTAAAAGCGTGAGCCATAAGTGTGAGATGCTCGCTTATAGTTAATAGAGGAAATAGAGAAGGTAGTTCAGGTATATATCCCAAGGCACTTTTGCCTTTAATACTTTTATTATCGTAGCCGCAAATTTCTATTTTACCTTCATATTTTAAAAGACCTGCGATAGATTTTATGATTGTAGATTTACCAGCACCATTAGGACCTGCCAGTACTGCTACTTCACCGGCATTTACTGTGAAATTGACATTTTTTACTGCTTGTGTTTTACCATAGTTTTTACTTAATTTTGATACTTCTAGCATATATCTCTTCCCTTCATTATAAATAATTTTTAACCTGACTAACTTGGCGTAAGTCTCCAACGCACTCTGTACAGCCCTCACACAAAATCGAAAAGAAGATTTTGGTTCTCTGCTTTTCTTCAAGTGGAAGCTCAAAGCCAAGTAAGCCATGCATTTGCAGTTCTAAAATTCAGATGGGGTAAAAGAATCCCTACCTGAATTAAGAACTTGCTTCAATTTGATTTTATTTAATCATTAGTGAATACATAACTTCAATTATCTTATGCAGCATAGCGTTAATACAAGATAAGAATCTCTTATATAATCTAATTTACAAGGGATAAATTAGATTAATAATAAAGTAATACACGTAGGATAAAAAATTAGTTGAATATTTTAAAGATCATATTATATAAAAAGCTATAAAGATATTAGAAAATTATGGCTAATCACATACATATTACTATAAAAATGAGAAAAATACTAGATGAATACTTAAAATTGTTCAATATAAATAAATATTAGATTACATAATTAAGGGTTTTTATGTTTTAAGTATATTGCAAAATATGTCAAAAAAATGAATTCGTTTTATCTAGTGTTATTTGTAGAATATAGTATAATTATATATAATATTGAAATTATGTAATTGTACAATAATTAATTTCTGCAAAACTACATGAATAAATTTAGATAATAGTCAGTGTATCGGATAACTTATCTAAAATTAGCGAGAATACAAATTGTCACTGCGTAAGATTAATTATAAAAATATAAAGCAAAATTATTTTACATTTACAATGGGGATAATATAGGTCATTTAATTTGAAAACAGAGGGATGGATATGAAATATACTTTAAAAAAATCTAAGAAAGCATTTTTGTATACAAAAGATGATATTGCAGTGGAAGTTAATGATGATTTTATGGACATTACAGGATATTCTAAAGAAGAATTATTAGGGAAATCTATTGAGCAAATTATTGATCTTCTTAGAATAAGTAGTTTTAATTATAATCAAAATTTAAATGAGGAATATAGTTATTATTTTGTTACAAAATTAGACAAAGTTAAAAAAGTAAATATTTCATTCAGTCTATTAGAAAAGGATGAAAGAAAAAAATATTATTTTGACGAAAAGAACTGCTTTTTCATTGAAGATAAAGTATCCTTTATGGAAAAAATTTGGACAAAAGATCAGGGAGAATTTGCAATATGGGAAAGTGAAAATTTAATTATGCTTCAATGTAGTGAAGGATTTTCAAGTTTTTTTAGATTATCCCATAGTAAAAAAGAAAATTATATAGGAAAAAATATAAAAGAGATTGAGAATAAAGTAAGTGATATAAGTAAAGTTTTAAAAAAAGCAATAGATACAGGTAAAGCTCAAATGATTAAGGAATCTAGACACACTTTCAATAGTGAAGAGAGCTATTGGAATTTTAATATGATTCCAATAATTATTAAAGGTAAAGTTAAATATATAATTCAAACCTGCTCAAATATAACAGAAAAAGTGTTACGGGAAAAAATTATAAAGGAACAAAATATTAAATTAATACAAACTCAATATGATTTTTTTAACACTATGATAAATAATCTTGATTTACCTGTAATTAGACTATCTTATCCAGATTTTAAAATTAAAACTTTAAATCATAAGGGATATATTTTATTAAAAAGATTAAAACCTGAAATAGAAAATTTAGAGAAACTTAAAGGTATAAGATGTGCTAATATATATGATAACTTTGATGAAAAATGTCTTTTAAATCATATTAAAAATATCTTAGAAAATAAAGATAAATTTGGTATTCGTAAAAGATTTGTAGTATCAGGAGAAGAAACATTTATGAATATGGTACATTATCCACTAATCGATATTGATGGAAAGGTATTGGAAATTATTCAAATAGCTGTGGATGTAACGGAGGAAATTAGAACAAACAATAAAGTAGAAAAAAGCCTTAGAATTCAGCAGGAAGTTTTTGCTAACATATCTCATGAATTGAGAACTCCATTAAATGTAATATTTAGTGCAATTCAACTATTTCAGTTATATTTGAATAAGGATAATTTAAATGAAAATAAAAATAAAATAATAAATAATTTGTATATTGTAAAGCAAAATTGCTATAGATTATCAAGATTTGTGAATAATATAGTGGACTTAGCTAAGATAGAAGCTGGAAATTTTAAATTAAACTTATGTAATGAAAATATAGTAAATCTGATTAAGGAAATAGTTAAATATTCAGTCAAATATATAAAGTTTAAAGGAGTAAACATAGTTTTCAATACAAATGTTAAAGAAAAAATTATTGCCTGTGATTCCTATGAATTAGCACGAGCTATTTTAAATTTGATTTCCAATGCTATAAAATTTTCCCATAACAAGAGTGAAATCTACGTGGAATTAGTAAATAAAAATAAAACTGTGGAAATATCTGTGGCTGATAATGGAATGGGTATTGATAAAAATTATTATGATATTATATTCCATAAATTTAAGCAGATTGATAAGTCCTTTACAAGAAATGCAGAGGGCAGCGGTATGGGACTTTATATTGCTAAATCAATTATAGAAATGCATAGTGGTAAAATAAGTGTAGAAAGCAAGATTGGAAAGGGAAGTAAATTTAAAGTGGAATTACCTTCAAAAATACTAAAAAATAATCATGAAAATAATAATCATTTAAGAGATAATTTGGACATGATAAATATGGAATTCTCTGATATATATTCTAGTTAAAATCCAAATATTATGGTGACATTTTTATACAGGCATAGATATGAGTTAGTTATAAAAAATAGCTTATATTTGTGTCTATATAAAAAATATATTTAAAATTTTTCAAAAATAACTTATCTTTACTTCATTAGATGTAAACGTATTTATATTTGATAAAATAATAAGCTAAATTACATTTCGTTAATAATTTGATATATAATTAAAAAGAAAATTAAAAAATATATTGATTTTATTGCTAAAAAATAATATACTCATATTAACGCAAATTTACATAGCATTTAAATAAATATTAATTTCATAGTAAAGTTTTAAATTTAATTTATTTTTAATTTATAGGAGGAATGTTTAATGAGACAGGTAGCTATTTATGGAAAAGGTGGAATAGGAAAATCAACTACAACACAAAACCTAACATCAGGTTTACATGCAATGGGTAAGACTATAATGGTAGTAGGATGTGATCCTAAAGCAGATTCAACAAGATTGTTATTAGGAGGATTAGCTCAAAAATCCGTTCTTGATACATTAAGAGAAGAAGGAGAAGATGTTGAGTTAGATTCCATATTAAAAGAAGGTTATGGCGGAATCAGATGTGTTGAATCCGGCGGTCCAGAACCAGGAGTAGGATGTGCAGGAAGAGGAATAATCACTTCAATAAATATGCTTGAACAATTAGGAGCTTATACAGACGATTTAGACTATGTATTCTACGATGTACTTGGAGACGTTGTTTGTGGTGGATTCGCAATGCCAATCAGAGAAGGAAAAGCTCAGGAAATATACATAGTAGCAAGTGGAGAAATGATGGCACTATATGCTGCTAATAACATATCAAAAGGTATCCAAAAATATGCTAAGAGCGGTGGAGTTAGACTTGGTGGTATCATCTGTAACAGTAGAAAAGTTGCAAATGAATATGAATTGCTTGATGCTTTCGCTAAAGAACTTGGAAGTCAGTTAATACATTTCGTACCAAGAAGCCCAATGGTTACAAAGGCTGAAATAAATAAGCAAACTGTTATAGAATTTGATCCTACTTGTGAACAAGCTGAAGAATACAGAGAATTAGCTAGAAAAGTAGATGCAAATGAATTATTCGTTATACCAAAGCCAATGACTCAAGAAAGACTTGAAGAAATATTAATGGAATATGGTTTAATGGATCTATAGGATTCATTATTTTAAGAGATGTTTCACAGTGTATGTTTATACATTGTGAAACATCTTTTTAAGTTTTCAATAGTATACTTTTAGTTAAAAATAACTACTTGTTTTTAGCAGGAGAACTATTATGAAAAGCTGTTTTTGCAGCATCTGTATCCATAGTTTTTTCAGTAATATTGTTTAGGGCTTTGTTTTGCTTTACATTTTTAGTCTTTTTGTTTCTGTTCATTTTTTTATCACTCCTCCATAAAAATATAGAAACTTAACAGCTATATTTTTAACAAATATAATAAAAAATATTTGTAAAAATAAAAGAAAAGGGTAAATCAATATTTTAATTAAGTAATAATCCATTTTATTAAAATCCTATATGCCTTATAAAGAAAGAGTTGCTAGTTATATATGCGAGATTTATCTGTACCAAGCTTTGAAGAAGCTATTATTACTGGTGCAATATGGGCAGGAGTTTGTATTGTATTTGATGTTTTCCATTTCCAAAATATAATGAGATAAAATGTTAATATATGATAGTTAAAAATAATTTTTAGCTTCAAATTATAGATAGATTTATAGAAAATTAAATATATAAATATCTATGCTAAATTTGCAAAATTAAAAATATTTTATGTTTTGTGAGGTGTATGAATAACAATGTATAAGATAGAATTGACAAATATGTGCATGGTTTATGATAGAACAAATAATAAAGTTTTGGTTCAAGATAGAATTAAATCTTGGAAAGGAATTTCATTTCCGGGGGGACATGTAGAAGCTGGAGAGAGTATAGTAGAGTCAACAATCAGGGAAGTAAAAGAAGAGACAGGTTTAACCATATCAAATTTAGAACCCTGTGGAATTATCTATTGGTATAATGATGAAACTGGCGATAGATATTTTGTATTTAACTACAGAACAGAGGTATTTAGTGGAGAACTATTAGAAAAAACGGATGAAGGCAATGTATTTTGGGTGGATAAACATGATCTTTTAAAACTTAATTTATCAGAAGGCTTTGAAGAAAGATTACCTATGTTTTTAGAAAAAAAGTATTCAGAAGGCTTTGGAATTTGGAATGAACATAGAGTGGGGCAATTAAAGTTTACATAAATTTCTCTTAATACGAAATAGTAAATAAGTGCGATTCAACTTTTAATAATTATTAAATTGAATTAAAAACTATTTAACAATAAGAAAATTATATTTAAAGGAAGTGAATAAATGAATTTATCTATTGCTACAGCAACATTTTATCATGTGCCATTCAAAGAAACTCTTGAAATTATTAAAAAGGCTGGATTTGAGTATATTGAACTTGATATTTACTGGAAGGGTGGAGATAACTGGGAAGCTGGGCAGCATCTAAAGAATTTAAAACCACGAGAAGTATTGAAAATGATTAAAGAAAGTGGCCTTAAAATAAGCTCCCTTCATGATATTGGTGGAGTTGTTTATAGCGACAATGATTCTATGATTTCATTTGATACATACGAGTATTTAGAGTATGGAGTAGATGATATTCCTTGCGTTGTATTCCATACACCACACAAAAAGACTGATTATATAGGTTGGTGGGAAAAGTACAAGGAAAAAGCAGGAGCAGATTTACAAGAACTTAAAGGCAAAGCTCTAATTTGTATTGAAAATATGTCCTGTTTTGATGGTTATCAGGTACCACTAATTAATCCTACAGATATGCTTGATTTTTCCAAAGAAAATGAGATATTTGTAAATATTGATACTACATTACGCTGAAGCTGGAATTGATATAGTACAAGCTGCCGATATATTGAAAGATTGCGTGAAAAGTATACATTTAAGTGATTTCAAGTATGGTAAAACACATTTATACATTGGAGAAGGTGACCTGAATTTTAAAGGCTTTTTTAATAATCTTTATTTAGATAATCTTCATGCAATTACTTTAGAATGTAATATACCATATGATAGGAACAATCCAAACATAGCTGTGCAATCCATGATGCAAGCTCGAAATTATTTGGAAAATATAATTGTATAATTTTTACATTATTAAAATAATACTGAGGTTTGATTCAGATTTTTCTAATAGATTAAATTAAATCAAAGATTAGAAGCCTACCCGTATAGAAAAAAGAATGGTTATTTTGTAAAATAGTAAATGAAGAAATACTATTAGTAAATATCAAACTGGCATAAGAGGTTGGAATATGATTATATATTTGATAAGACATGGTAAAGACAATGATAATTATCGTGGTGGCTGGAGTGATTTGGGATTAGTAGAAGAGGGAATAAATCAATCCAAGTTATTAGCGGAGTATTTATATAAAAATAAGGAAAAATATAAAATTGATACATTGATTAGCAGTGATTTAAGACGTGCTGTTGAAACAACACAAGAGATAGAGAAAAAACTTAATATATCTGCAAAATTCTCTTCAAAGTGGAGAGAAAATAATAATGGTATATTATCCGGTATGCTGAATAGTGAAGCACTTCAGAAATATCCTAACCTTTTTTTCAATACATTGAGAATGGATGAACAATATCCTGAAGGAGAGAGTCCTGTAGAATTTTATAACAGGATTAAAGAGTCATACAATAAACTCTGTAATAGGATCCTTAATGGTGAAATTGGTCCCAATGTAATGCTTGTTACACATGGTGGAGTAATAAATATTATTTATCATATTGTAAAGGGTATTAAATGGACTAATAAATGTAGTCCATTATGTAAATTGACAACTACAGGTATACATGCAATTGAATATACGGTAGATGGTTGGAAGATAACTATATCTAATAATATAGAGCATTTACAGTAAAATATTAAAGATCACAATAGATTAAAAAAACGTTTTATGATATTGAGTGAATTACTGGGAAGCTTGACATGACAGTAACAGATTATTAAATTATATTTATAGCTTTTATAATCAATATCTTATGTTACCATAATAACTATGTGGAATATAACATTTATTGACTAGGAGTGAATAGGATGAGAAAAACATGCATATTTTCATGGTTCGGATATCTAATTAATATGAATGAAAGGTTTAAATTAATTAAACAAGCAGGTTTTGATGGAGTACTTCTATGGTGGAGTGATGAAAATATTGATACAGATGGAGCAAAAGAAAAGCAACCGGAATTAGTATTAAAAAATGATCTATCTATAGAGAACATACATTTGCCTTTTAGTGGTATAAATGATTTATGGATTGATAATATAAATGGTGATCATTATGAAAAGATGATCATTAATAGTATCAGACAGTGTGATAACTTTCAAATACCAACAGTTGTTATGCATTTAACTAGAGGGGACAACCCTCCTTCAATTTGTAAAACTGGACTAAATCGTATAAAGAGAATTGTAGATACAGCTGAAAACTTAAATGTTAATATTGCACTTGAAAACTTAAGAAAGCCAGAATATATTGATTATATTTTTGAAGAAATATCCTCACCTAAACTCGGATTTTGTTATGATAGTGGACATAATAATTGTTTTACTCCAGAAAGAGATTTTTTAAAGGATTATGGAGATAAGCTGTTTGCACTGCATTTACATGACAATGACGAAATAGAGGATTTACATATGCTGCCTTATGATGGAAATATTGAATGGAAGAAAATTAAGAATCAAATTGATAATACACATTATAGTGGAGTTATTTCTCTTGAAGTTGAGCAAGGAACACACGAGAAATACAGAAATATGTCAGCAGAAGAATTTTTAAGAAGAGTATTTATTTCAGCTTCTAATTTAACTTAAATGTATTAAAATAATAAATTTAGTGCAAAAGAAAATAGTACTAAGCTTTCTAGTGTAATTTATTAACTACAATTTTCAGGATTGGTAGTAAAGAGGAGGAACATGATGAATAATATTTTCTCCTAAATTTGTTCTTCCTTTAAATGGATAGTTTGACAGAGTTGTTTATAAATATAGTGAATTTCAAGTGCACGCCGCTAAATAAATTGTACTTTGTTTACAATATAACAGCTGAATATAACAATAAATTATATGGATATTGTCTTGGCCATGATCATTACACTTTTTATGCAAATGGATGTGTAGCATGGTTATAAGAAATTATGGTTGTAGAAAATTATCGTAAAACTGGTATAGGGTGTAGCGTAATGTGTGAATTTGAGAACTGGGCAAAATCCAGAGGTTCTAAATTAGTGGCTTTGGCAACGCGAAGAGCGGCACAGTTTTATAAAACACTTAATTATGAGGAATCTGCTGTGTATTTTAAAAAAATTTATAATAAATGCTGGATATTGTTGCAACATTTATTATTATGGGAATTATATATTTAGCCCCTGTAATATTTCTTTTAATACCTAAGGTTAAAAAATATTACATAGACAAATTGAATTTTATCAAAACGTTAATCATTTTCCGGTTTTGTATCTAGAAGATTTTTTAATAGTTTTTGAAGCACGTCCACAATAGCGGTTATGATACTTGTTGCTAGAATAACCATTAGACTTAATGATATAGGACCTGCTGGGTCATCTCCTGTGACTTTAGAAAGTACCTTTAAGTATACTATCCCTAACACGATGAAGAAAATGGTTGTTAGAGCAGATTTCTTTATAACCTTCAAAGATTTAAGTGATAACTGGGAGAAAGCATTGTTTTTTTCGATATAGGTTAATAGTTTAAATACTTGATACAATGCAACAGAAAACGCAATACAGTATCCATACGCAAATCCTAAAATGGGATATAGCGAGTAGTCCCATGGATGTGCTTTTGCATCTCTAATGGCTATCTCAGGTAACCAATAGATACACAAAGCAAATACAGCAATTCCAATCAGAAAAATAATTACCTTTAAGAAAGTGGTTGAACCTTGTTTAACATTCATTTAAAGCACCTCACTAATTTAATAATAAAATGATTTTAACATATAATTTATCGTTTTACAATAAATTTATATCATTTTTCATTATATTATTATTGTTGTTATTATTATATACTCAATAGCAAAACAAGATGCAACTTTGTAAAACCAAATGCAATATTTGTAATCAACAACTGAATATTTGTAAACGAAATGCAGTTTTTGTAACCAAAATGCAGTTTGATTTTCCTACTTTTCTGCTGTATCATAATAGAAAACTGCAAGCCAAAGGGAGGTCGATTCCCTCTCGATTTTTTTGTAATCGGAGAATCCACCCCTGTTTAGGTTTTGTATGAATTGCTGGCGGCGCAGTTTTATCGTTTTATTTTTTGAGAAGAACTGGCGTCTATGTAGTTGTAAATAGTTTTCTCACTACACATAAGTTCATCTTCATGCGTAACGTATATTTGATGAACAGATTGACCGTTTTGAACCAGTGGAGAAATAATAGCGTTTAGTCTTGCTATTTCATCTTCAGAAACACATAAACCGCTTCTTGCTTCCGATATTACTTCTGAAGCTTTGATATGGGCATGTTCTGCATCATAAATATTTTTGAGTAATGTGCATTTACCAAGGCTTTCACAGCCATTACACACATATGGGACACGAAATCTGGCAGTACAGATATAACCTGTAGCAACTTCAAAGCTGTTTTTACGTACTTCCCTGGAAATCGTAGTTGGATTCTTATCTAATCTGCGACTGATTTCTTTAAATGAAAGACTTTCTTTCAGATGCTTCTGTAACTCAAGTCTTTCTTCATAAGTAAAAAATTTAGACATATATCCTCCATTCTGCCGCCAACGTTTTAAGGATAAATCTCTGATAAAAATAACGCAACAAAAAAGACTGACTCATCACCAATCTTTTTGTAAGCCAGGATGCAACCTCCTGGACATATATATTTAATCAAAAATTTTATAACTCAAATAGAGTTGAAGGGTTGAAATTCGATTTACAATTGAGGATAATTAAACAACTGGTTATTTTAGGATTTGGAGTAGCATTTTTACCTAGATTTTCAGTTAGAGAAGAATTAGGAAATAAAAATTTAGTAGAAATTTCCTTGGATAATTTAGAATTTAATACATTCATACAAGTAATTTGTCATAAGGACAAATGGATTTCCTCAGCATTAAAAGAATTTAGTACACTGATACAAATAAATGAATTTTAGATTTTTCTATTAGTAATATTGATTATAATTATATCTATCGATTTTTTCGAATGTTATTATCAAAATTATCTGTTTTACTAATAGAATTCTCTATGATATTATTAAAAAAATCATTATGATTATATTACAATTATTTTTAATATTATAGATAGGAGCGGATAAAGTATGAATTTACAAAGATTTTCATGTGCTGATTGTAGTGTAGTTGCGTGCCGATTTAGTGAAATTGAGAAAATGCCAGTATTTTGTATGACTGCAAGATGTACACAAAAAGAAATTACAGAATCAATTGAGTGTTATAAGGATGAGCAAAATAATGATGTTATGCAACAGGCGGCTATTCTTTTAAATGAGAGTTATGGAAAGTTGACAAGGGTAGAAGAGACAATAGAATTTGCTAAAAAGATGAAATTTAAAAAAATTGGGATTGCAACATGTTTAACATTAAGTAAAGAATCTGGCGTTCTAGTAAAAATTTTTCGCAAAAATGGCTTCGATGTAATTTCAACAGGATGTAAAGTTGGGATGGTTTCAAAAACAAAAATTGGTATTCCCAAAGAATATGTTTCACAAGGACCTAATACTTGTAATCCTGTATTGCAGGCTCAGATATTGAATAGGGCAGAAACTGATTTTAATATAGTAATGGGATTATGTGTTGGACATGACAGCTTGTTTTATAAATATGCAGAAGCTTTGACAACAACAATGGTTGTAAAAGATATAATAACAGGACATAATCCGGTAGCTCCACTTTATACATGCCATTCATTTTATAAAAAATTACTTACAGAAGATTAGTAATGAAAATTTTACATCAACTTTCATGAAGCAAGTAAGATAGCAATCTATTGATAATGATAAATTAAGTTATGAAAATTTCTTTATATTAAAACATAGATATCTTAATAATTCCAGCCGAATCCAAGGTAAATGATAGTTTTTTATTAAATTTAAGTTGAAAGTGTATTACTTTCTACCTGATATGGTGAATAGTATAATAAACAATACATTCCTTGTAGGATATTGTAGAGTTAGTTCAAATACACGAAAAGAAGACCTTGAAGGTCAAATAGAAAATGTTAAAACATACATCAGAAGCAGCGGATAAAATAACATTCCGCCGCATTTACAAATTATAAGATTAATTGGCTGATTTTAGACTAACTGCATACTTAAGTATCCTCACCATCTGGCTTACAAAAGAGTTTTCGTTATCAAACCAGGCTGATACTCTAACCTGATATTCATCTGGATGGCTTTGGATCACCAGAGTTTGGGTGGCATCAAATATGGAGGCATAAGTATTTCCAATAATATCAGAGGATACATATTCTTCTTCAGTATATCCGAAAAATTCTGATGATGCACCTTTCATGGTCTTATTAATATTGTCTGCTGAAATATCCTTTCCACATACAACTGCAGTAAAGGTTATGTAACAACCTATGGGTACAGGTACTCTTACTGCAGAGCCCATAAGTTTGCCTCTTAAATCAGGGATTACAATACCCACTGCCTTTGCAGCTTCTGCTGTTGTGGGTACAATGTTTGAGGATGCCGCACGTGAACGTCTGTAATTGCCTCTTCTTTGTGGTCCGTCCACCAACATTTGAGTGCCTGTAAAGCCATGAACTACAGTCATAATGCCACTTTGAATAGGTGCATAAGCATTCAAGGTCTTCACAACAGGAGCAAGTGCATTTGTGGAACAGGATGCGGCTGATATTATATTGTTCACTGGTAATAAGATGTTGTGGTTTACACCGTACACCACGGTAGGAATGTCAGACCCTGCAGGAGCTGAAAGCAGTACTATCTTGGCACCTGCCTTTATGTGTCTCTGTGCCTTTTCCTTTGAAAGGTATGCACCTGAACAATCAATTACAACATCTATACCAAGCTGTTTCCATGGAAGGTTTACAGCATCAGTTTCGTTATAGACGTTTATTTTCTTTTTATTAACCGTTATGTAGTTACTGCCGGCTTCAATGCAATTTGCATAACGATATGTACCTTGTGTTGTATCATATTTTAATAGATAAGAGAGCATATCTGTATCAGTTATATCATTGATTGCAGTTACTTCCAATTCATGTGAATCGAATATCTGCCTAAATGTAAGACGTCCTATACGACCAAATCCATTAATTGCTATTTTAGTTCCCATAAGTATTTCCTCCTAAATCTATTTGTATTATGCTTAATTGTTATTTACCAATAAAATATACTACAATATGTATAATCTGTGGAAAGAAAGTCATTACAATAACTGCCCGCAGTACTTGCATTATTATCACATCTGTATTTTCAACACCCATATCAGAGGAAATCAGTGCCATATCAGAAGCACCAGCAGGAGTTGTTATGAGCATGGACTCTTTTCTTGTAAATCCACAGGTTTTTCTGATTATTATGCCTGTAAAGAAGCAGTTTATCATATAGGCAATAATAATGATTAGCAGTGGAATAAAAAGATATCTCAGCTCTAGTACATCCTGCAATACTATATTACTTCCAAGATAACAGCCGCTTAGAACTTGAGCACATTTTTTTGCCCAGCGTGGTATGTAAGCAAAATCAAAAACTAGTTTTAGAATAAGTACTGCAATAATGGGAAATGAAAAGGAAGCAGATGGAATCTTTGTCATACTACCAAGTATTCCTGCTATTGCAGCAACTATGAAGGTGCAAGCAAAAGATTGCCAAGATTTTGTTTTAGATTTTTTACGTTTTTCAGTATTAGCTTCTCTTTTTTTATACTTTTCAGTAGACTTTTTACTTCTATCATAGGCAAGTATTAATGAAGGGAATACACCTATCCCTAACACTTGTCTTACTATTTGCAGTACAGCTACCTTTGGTGCATCAGCTCCCATAGCGGCTGCTATAATTGGTGTATCGCTGATGCCTCCGGGAACAACAGACATAAGTGAAGTTAAAAGATCTAAGGGACTTACCAAGTATATAAGTAAACCTGCCGAAAGATTTAGTATAAGAAAACTAATCAGCATAATAGCAGCAGGCTTAGCTATTATAGGAATTCTTTTTACATCACTTTTCTCCATAATACATCCAATAAATGCTCCAGTAACTATTTGTACAAATAATTTAGTCTCGTTAGGTACATATGTAGTTCCAAAAAAAATGTTCAGTATAGCAGCTCCTACAATAGCACCGGCTAGAAGGCCACCTGGAATTTTAATTTTAACTGCAGCAAGTCCAAAAATACTTCCAATAAACAATGTTAGAAATAGATAAAAAATGTTCATCATTTGCTCCTCCTATTTAATTTTTTATATATAAATTCATATAGATTCACACTTGTAGTGAATAAAAATGTGTGATATAATATGAAATGACATATTAATATACATAAATAAGTTTTTAAGTATAATATTATATTATTTCGTGCATATAATCAATATAAAAAATATATAGATTTAAAATATAAAGATAAATTTAATTACTATAATGAATGGAAAAAGTGGTCAATGGCAGATAAAAATATTAAAAAGAAAGATGAGGTGAAAAATCCTGATTTTTGGATAGTAAACAGAAAAAAATTAGTAAGTTAGTATTAACTTTAAAATAGATTGAATTTTCCACAAGAACACCTAGTAGGAAAGCCTTGTGTGGATAGATATATTTTAGGGGCTGAGTAACACTAGCAATTCTACTGAACTTTATAAGGATATTGGAAATCGTTAAATTATAAAGGCATTGTGGAATTTTAATAGGTCAGTATTAACCTTAGTAGTTGAATTCTGTGATACTACCATTCTATTAGTTGATAGAATGAAAATATTAGATACGTATGTTTGTCTAATATTTAGAAATCAGGTTTACATGGAAGAGAGAAATGCTTTATCTACTCAGGAAGTTGCAGATATGCTTCATGTTAGTAAAAGTAAAATATACGATTTGATAAAAAAGGGAGAAATAAATTCTTATAAAGTAGGTAGAAAAGTGCGCTTTATGGAAAAAGACGTAAAAGAGTATATTGCTCGTTCACGAAATAATCAGCCTATTGCAGCAGCTTCTGCTAGTGAAGATTTTAATCTTATGGGTAGTAATAAGAAAAATGAGGGTTTTATTATATGTGGGCAGGATTTAATACTAGATGTGCTTTCTAATTATATGAGGCTTCATGGTATTCCTGCATTAAGAGCTTATATAGGAAGCTATGACAGCTTGATATCTCTTTATAAGAATAAGGTGAATGTAGCATCGGCGCATTTGCTGGACATTGATACTGGTACATATAATATTCCCTATGTTAAGAGGCTTATTCCTGGAATTCCAACTGTTATCATTCATTTGACTTGGCGAATTCAAGGATTGTATGTTCAAAAAGGCAATCCAAAGGGTATTTATGATTGGAAGGATTTTGGAAGAGATGATATTACTATGATTAACAGAGAACGGGGTGCTGGTTCAAGAGTATTGCTTGATGAAAATTTAAAACTTCTTGGGATATATGGAAGTTTTATTAGAGGATATGGTAATGAAACTCAGTCACATCTGGCAGTTGCCAGTGCAGTTAGCAGTGGTAAGGCAGATGTAGCAGTAGGTAGTGAAAAAATAGCAAGACAGGTGGATAATATAGAATTTATTCCACTCCAGAAGGAAAGATACGACCTAGTTATAAGAAAAGAAGATCTTCACACCGCTGAAATGGAAACTCTATTGAAAATAATTCGTTCAGATACATTTAAGAATGAATTTGAACATATAGGCGGATATGATACAAGTGATATGGGAAAAATTATTGAAAGAATATAATTGATCTAAACTTCAGTTATCTTTCCAATTTCACTTAAATTGTACCCTTTAATACCTTGTAATTCCATCTTAAAATTTTCTGAATGAAGTATATCTATTAATGCATCAAAAGGTATACTGTGTAAATACTCTTTTTTTAGAATGAGTTCATACCTTTCTTTTTGCAAAGGTATAAATTCTATATCTGGTATTTGATAAGCTGTTTTTTCTACTCCAAGACCAAAGTCAGCTTTACCACTGGAAACAATACTTGCTACAGCTACATGGGTTAAATATTTTTCATTGTAACCTCTTAAATCTTTACTGGAAAGTCCAAGTAGTTTTAGGTGCTGATCTAGAAGTACCCTTGTACCGGCACCATTTTCTCTATTGGCAAAGGTTATATCCTTTCGTTTTAAATCTTCCCAGCCAGTAATTTTTTTAGGGTTACCTTTTTGCACATAAAATCCTTGAACACGAGATACCAGATGTACTATTATGGCGGAAATACCAGGAAGAAATTTTTTAACGTAGGATATATTGTATTCATCTGTTTCAGAATCCCAAAGATGACAGGCGGCAATTTGTGCTTCACCTTCATAGAGATTTACCAGACTCCTATAGCTGCTTACACAGGAAAGTGCAGTACGTGAACCTTTAGGATGTTTTGAAAGATAACGAGATAGTGTATCTAAAATTATATCTTCACCGGCAATTAACAAAGTATTTGTCCTGGATTGCGGATTGTAATTTGTTTTTATTTCCTGAAATTCATTTAAATTATATAAGCTTGCAATATTGTTATTGTAATTATTATCTGTAATGATGTTTTTTGTGATGTTATTTCCAGTGTTATTATTTGTATTAGAAATTTTATTCTTAGGATTATTCAGATTTTTTGATCTATTTTTATAATCTTCTACATCACTTAGCTCTACTCTTACTCTTCTGCCAATTCTATAGGCATTGAGCTCTCCCCGCTTTATAAGTTCATATACAGTGGTTTTTGCAATTTTTAAAATATCTGCCACTTCTTGTGGTGTTAGTGAAGAATTTTCACTCATAAGGTTTTGATTTCCTTTCTAAAATATAATTTTTATTGTCAATATAACAATTATAATGCTTTTTTCCGATTAAATACAATACAATAATTTAAAATGTATAATTATTATATGAAAAAAGTGTTCTTAAAATACAATATTTGTTTTATAAATTAATATATGACAGTGAATTAACACTAGCTTAAATTATCAATACTAATTATTACATAATAAAAATATAAATTATAAACATAATATAATTTTAATAATAGCTATAAATAATAAACAATAACAAATAAAAATAATTTTACAATCTATAACTATATTATACAGAAAGGATTGATTTATATATTATGTATTCTTAGCATAAGAATAGTAAAATATCTGTATCACAATGCACGGATATTCACTATGATACAGATACTTTAGTTCAGTTTTGTTCTTTGAAGCTTGCCATTTTCCAAAGATAATACTTCACTACTGGTTATAGCAAGGAAATTGCCTTTATAAATAGTTTTCTTATTATTTTGTTTATTAAGTATATAGGAATTTTCAGGATATTTTATATATAAATTTTCTTTATTCATTATAATATTATCTTTATTAACAGGAGTTTCAATATCTATTGAATACCATTTTGAGATATCAGCTTCTCTAGAGCCATATAGTATTTTAGTCACTGTACTATCTTTAAGGATACCTATATATATATTTTCATTATCATCTGTACTGAGTATGCAATAATTTTCATTATCTATACTTTTTTTATTATTAGTAAAGGTTATAACATTATCACTTAAGTTCTCATATATAAGACCTGGAATATTTTTGAAAGCTTTTATAGTACCAATCTCTGTAGATGTAATTAAATGATTCATATTACCATTTACATCATTGAAAAATATATCGCTGTTTCCATTAGTTTTTAAAGTTTTAATATAAAAAGTGTTCATAGCTGTAGAAAATTCTATATCAGATATTTTATCTTTGGAACTGCTTAAATGAAATTTTATATTTACATTAGCAGAATCTGTTGGACTTTTTTTACTATTATTTTCCGCATTATAGGTGTAGATACTTACCTCTGTAGGATTTTCAATAGACTTTTCACATAAAATTATTATATTTATATCGGGAAGCCATTTGCTATATATTTGTCTATTGTTTTTTTCAGCAGGCACTGTCTCTTTTTCACCATTACTTGTATTAATTACATTTAATATATTATTTTCATAATAGGATAAATATTCACCATCAAAGGAAGACTCTACTTTAGTTGCAGAGGATGGTATATTAATATCTATATTTTTAGTATTAGTACTTTTGTCTTCAATTTTTACTTCTGTGGTTTTTGTATTCATTAAAGAGTTTTTATAATATTTATCCGCAGTAAAAAAAACTGCACTTTGAAGTATTACAGCAATTATACTCCAGATAATTATGTTTTTTATTATTTTCATGTTACTAATCTCCTCTAAGGTTCTACATATAAGGAAGTGGCAACATATCTTTCACCATTCCAGCTGCGAGTGTCATTTATTACTTTGCCATTATAGTACATAGTGGAAGAAAAGCCTCCATCAAGACTTGTTGCATTGACAGCACCATATTTTAACATTAAATCTTGAACGTCTTTTAGACTGGCTCCTGCATTAATAAGGTTTTTTCTTCCATCTAATACTAAAAATAAAACTGTGCCGTCAGCAGTTTGTCCTACTGCAGTACGAGGATTAAGACCTGTAGACATACCGTCAGATATCTGTCCCTTACCATTCACAACTAAAGCAGGTGGTATGAAACAAACCGCTTCTGAAACATTCATATTTTTTAAATCATTTATACTATGGTTACCAACAATAAGTTTACCGGATTTTGTAAAAGCAGTTACACTTTCTTTTTTATTTAAGTCAGCATTACTATAGGGATATATCAGGTTACCATTGGATATTACAAAACCACCTGGAAGGGCAGCTGATCCGCCATAAGTTTCAGATTTATTATCTGTAAAAGCTCCTCCATTTATTGCAGCTAGAGCATTATGATCTTTTGCCATCTCGCTGGTTCGTTGACCCTCTTTGCCTAAATTTTTGGTCCAAGCCACTTTTATTTTATATTTAGAAGGTATTGAAAGTAAGTATCCTGTGTATCTTCCAGAGTCAGAACTAACTCCATAACAAGCAATTTTATTATCTTGATTTTTTACAGTTTGCATAACGTCAATGGATTGGTTTTGGGTATTGTTTGTATCACTGCTATTTAGTATATTGTTAATTTCATCTTGAGATAAAAATGAAGTGACAAAATATTGATGCCTTGTAGCCATTATGGTAGCAACTGTGATTTTTTTTAGAGTGTTAAAAGGTCCTCTATAAATATAGAAAGGTGAAGTTATTAAAATAAAGGCAATTTCATATATTATAAAACATAGAATTATTCTGATTTTATTTTTTTTACACAAAACATTTCCTCCTTTTTATCTGCTGATTTATATATTAAATTTATAATATATTTATGTCAAGAAAATATATTTATCTACAAAAATAAATATATTTTTTAATATAGCTGTAAATGTGAAAAATAAGGTGTAATAAATTAAATATTAGTGTATTATAAGATTATATAATTTAACCTGACTAACTTGTCGTAAGTCTCCCACTTCTTCAAGTAAGAGTTCAACGCCAAGTAAGCCATGCATTCGTAGTTCTAAAATTCAGATGGGGTAAAAGAATCCCCACCTGAATTAAGAACTTACTTCAATGGATAAGTTTTAATGTAAACAGGAGGATGATAAAAATGGAAAAGGAACTGGAACAAATTTATAAAGAGAAATTAAAAAGTTTAACAGATTACTTAGATAAGCATGATATAAAAGTACTGTATGTTTTAGAGGTAAATGAGAAGAATTCTATAGGAGGAAAAATACAATATTATTTTGTCCATGAGGAAGATAGGGAACATGCAATTGAAAAATTTAAGGATTACCAATATAAAAAGTATGAAATAACTGAGTTTGATGATATCTATTACGATAAAGGTGTTCCTACTTTTTCAGGAGATAATGGAGTTGAATTTGGAAGTATTGTAGGTCTTATAAAATTTAAACAAGAACTGAGATTTATAAAAATTCCAAATAAAGAAATATAATAAAAATAAACTTAGTGGAAAGATAAATTTCACTAAGTTTATTTTTTTATAAATTTACCTTTCATTTGATCATTGTGCAATATGTTAGAATCAGCTATTTAGAGTATAATTGTAGTTAAAATACAAAATTATTACTTTTAAGTAATATAATTAATTCTGAGGAATTGTTTTCATATTGAAAAATCTGCTAATGAAATATATACTAGTGCCAAGTGAACTTTATCTAGAAAATGACTTTATAAAAAATATTAATGAATTTTACTTAAATAAATAGGAGATTTTGTTCTTACTAAGTGTGGAGGGATTATTTGGAAATGAGAGGCTGCTATCGGATAAATTTTCAAATGTTTGAATAAAGACATGTTGTAAAATTTGAAAGGGGAAACTTTTATGAAATTTTTTGTAATGTCTAAAGATATAGGAATAGATTTAGGCACATCCAATACCCTATTGTATATGAAAGAAAAAGGTATATTATTAAGAGAACCTTCAGTGGTAAGTGTAGATGTTATGAATAAAAAAGTCTTAGCTGTAGGTTTAGAGGCCAAAGAAATGATAGGTAGGACTCCTAAAGGTATTATAACTGTAAAACCATTAAAGAATGGTGTGATAGGTGACTTTGATTTGGCACAACAAATGTTGAAAAAGTTCATTGAGAAAGTTATTGGTAAAGGTAATTTTATAAGTTCTAGAATTGTAATTTGCCATCCTTTAGGGATTACTGAAGTTGAAAAGAGAGCAATAAATGAGACTATAATTCAAGCAGGAGCACGTAAAGTTATGTTGATTGAGGGCCCTGTGGTTGCTGCTATAGGAGCAGGATTGCCTGTGGATGAACCTGTTGGAAGAATGATTGTGGATATAGGAGGAGGCACCACAGAGGTAGCTGTAGTTTCTCTTGGAGGGATTGTTACAAGTAAAACTTTGAGAGTTGCAGGAGATGCATTGGATGAAAAAATAATTAAATATGTGAGAAAAGAATTTAATTTAATCATAGGAGAAAGAACAGCTGAAGACATTAAAATAAAAATTGGTTCTGCTTATAAAGATGACAATGAAGAAGAAAAGAAGATTATAGTAAAGGGAAGGGACTTAACCACGGGGCTCCCCAAAATTGTTACTATCACGGAAACTGGAATAAGAAATGCTTTGAAAGATAAGGTGGCTTTAATGATCGATGCTATTAAGACTACTCTTGAAAAAACTGAACCAGAGCTTGCAGCAGATATAATGGACAACGGTATAGTACTTTCTGGTGGTGGAGCTCTTTTGAAAAATCTGGATAAACTTATATTCAAGGAAATACATATAGAGGTACATATTGCAGAATCTCCGCTTGAATGTGTTGTTATGGGGACTGGAAAGTGTCTGGGCATGATGAATAAAATTGGCAATATAAAATAATAGTCATAAAGTTTTATATAAAACTACCTAAGAATTAATATATTAGTTCTTAGGTAGTTTCTAAATTTTTATTTACAGTTTATAATATAAAGAGTTGTGTAGTATATAATATTTTTTATATACTGAGTATCAGCTTATAAATTTAGACAGATTGATTGTAAGAGAATTATATCAATTATTTAATATTGTACATTCCCTTGCTTTGCATATATTTAAATACAGCTTCTCCATGTTTTTGTTCTTCTTTTTGTATGTGATTTAATGCATCACGTACTTCTGTATCTTTGCATTCAAAAATTGCAGTATCATAACTTCCTGATACGTATTTTTCTGTCATAAGTATATCGGAGCACATATCAGCATCATTTAAATCAGTAGCTGTTGTTGGAGTATTTGAAGTTGGTGTGCTTTGTGCAGAGTTTTGTTGCGCAGTATTTTGATTCTGCTGCTGATTCATTTGAGGTACAGTACCGCTTAATAGCTGATTAATACTATCCAAATGTGTCTGTTCTTGCTGCTTATTGGCGTTAAATATCTCCTTTAATTGTGGATCAGTAGCTTTATTGGCATAGTTGGTATATTTTTCTATGCATATTTGTTCATGAGATTTTTGATCTTCTAATAAAGTTCTTTCTTTTTGTGATAAAGTTATTTGCATTTTTTAAACACCCTTTTTATCAATATTTTTTAGAACATTACCCTTAAAAAATGTTGTTAAATTTAGTAAAGTATATCCTTACACTTGCTTCAATTGGTACAATGCTCCAGTACTATTGTGTGTAATTTTTAGTATTTTATACTTTTATTAATCCCAAAATCGGTGATAAATAAGTTGAAGTTTATATGTAAAATATTTGTTAATTTGATTGTTTTTATGAAATATTTATTATAAAATCATGGTAGAGATAGTGATTATTTAACAATTATAATTATATAAATTTAATTTAGGGGTGGGTTATGGTTAATGTTAAAAATATAGTTATTTCTATTATTGGTTTATGTGTGGTTGCAGTTTTAGTTTTTGGAGTAAAGTATCTAATATATATACAGAATTATAAAAATATAATAAAGCAAATAAATATAAGAAAAATTGATTTATCTAAAGTAGCAAATGGTACTTATTCAGGTTCTTTTGATGCCCTAGAAGTTGGGGCAGAAGTAAAGGTAACAGTAGATGATCATAAAATTACAGATATAAAAATAGTTAATCATAAAAATGTAAGAGGAGAAAAAGCAGAAGTAATTCCTGAGAGAGTAATTGCGGCTCAATCTTTACAAGTAGATACAGTTTCAGGCGCAACAAATAGCAGTAAGGTGATATTAAAGGCTATTGATAATGCCTTGCAATAAAAAACTGAGGAATTATGTAAGCATCGAAGCTAATAAATAAAGGAATCCTGCCTTATGGCAATAAATTTGTATGTAAAAGAGAAGTATTCAGATAGCTCATCCAAAACTTAGATTGCAAGTACAAATTTTTCTGAGTTTAGATGAGTTAACTACTAAAAATAAATAGAGGTGTTTTTGAGTGGAAATGTATACTGACAAGCTAGGATGGATTGCAGCCATTCTATTTTTTGTTTGCTTTTGTTATTTTATATTGAAAAGATTTGTTATTAGTGGTTTTAAAATTAAGATTAAATTAAGACAAGTTCTTAATTTACACTGCTATTTAGGTATTATTGGAACTATAATAGCTATTTTTCATGTAGGAAAAAATATAGTTTTTATTCAATTATCTGCAGGTTTTATATGTTTTTTCTCAATGATTTTACTCTGTATATCAGGTATAGCTATAAAATGGTTTAAAAAAATTTCACCAGCAAGTAGAAAAGCATGGAGATTCATTCATATAGGATTGACTGCAGTTTTTGTGACTGCTTTATTATTGCATATAGTACTCTATCATTTTATTATAGGATAGCTTATATGTGGAAATTGTACTTATAATCAAGTTATTCGGTTTTGATTTGTGGGATAGGATGAAACAAAAATCAAAGTTCAGAGTTCAAAGAACAAATATCAGTTAATAATTGAATAGATTATTTAAATAATGTATGATAAAATTCAATTGAATGTTAATTTCAAATGAATGTGTTTATCGGTGCTTAGAAAAGAAAACTTTACATAGATATCTATGATGGTAGAAGTAAATAATAATTTTATATTTTAAATATAACTAAACTAAAGGGAGAATTGTATGAGTGGATTTTATGAACTAGAAACCTTTTGCATGGGGACTGTTATAAGTCAAAGGATTTATGGAGAGAAATCAGAAATAGCTGCAATAAAAGTGGAGGAGGAAATGAAGAGACTAGAGTCTCTTATGAGCTTTTTTCTTGAATCCAGTGAAATAAGCAGATTAAACAGAGCAGCAGGGAAGCAGGCAGTAGAACTTGGCTGTGAATCACTATATGTACTTAACAGAGCTAAATATTTCTCAGAAATATGCAAAGGAACTTTTGATATTACTATAGGACCTGTAGCTAAGCTGTGGGGTATATTTACGGATCATGCTAAAGTACCATCAGAGGAAGAAATTAATGAGGCATTAAGTCTCACTGGATACACAGATATTACAATTGATAATGGGCTTGGTACGGTAAAGCTTGAAAAGGCTGGAGAAAGTGTAGATTTAGGTGCTATAGCAAAAGGATATACAGCAGATAGAGCTATAGAAATATACAAGCAGCAGGGAATAGAGTCTGCTTTTATTAATCTTGGAGGAAATGTAATGGTATTAGGAAACAAGCCAGATGGTTCCCCTTGGAAGATAGGTATACAAAATCCGTTACATGAAAGAGGGCAGTGTTTAGGAGTTGTAAACGCTGTAGATAAGACAATTGTAACTTCAGGAGATTACGTGAGATACTTTGAGAAAGACAATATAAAGTATCATCATATTTTAGATCCTAGAACAGGTTATCCTGCAGATTCTGGATTAATGAGTACTACAATTGTATCAGAAAAATCCATTGGGGCAGATGCATTGTCCACTGCTATTTTTATATTAGGTCTTCAGGAGGGAATGGAATTAATCAATAGCATTAAAGACATGGAAGCCATATTTGTTACAAAAGACAAAAAAATCTATGTGACAGAAGGATTACAGAAAGACTTTATTTTATTTGAAGGAACAGAATTTTTAATTTCCTACTAAAAATTATTATTAGCTTATTAGAAAAATTAGCGGCTGAATGCCTATTAAATACTAATAGATATTCAGCTGCTTTTTATGACAAAAATAGTACATATTATTTAGCACATGAATTTAAACAACAATAAAATATCACCACATCTTATAAGTATAATGGGTTTTATAATATAATTATAATTTTAAATAAAAAAATGTATTAAAAACCAAATTATTTTAATGAATATATTGACATATTAATAGTTTTCACATATTATTTATAAATAGTGATAATGATATTCATTATCATAAGGAAGGGGGCTGTTTTGTATATTTATAATTGTTCTATGTTATAAGGGGGAGTAGATCTTGAATAAAAAATTATCAGTATTAAAGAAAAAAATCTCTATATTGAAAATAGCTAGATTTATAATTCAACTTGTATTTTTATACTTTTTCTCAGGATTATTTACTCTAGCTTTTACCGGTTTTAAAAGTATATATTTAGGACTAGCTAGAGAAAATTTCAGTATTGCAAATTCTTTTACTTTTTTAGCGGCCTTTACAGGGGTAGTAGTTCTATCTATATTAATAGGGAGATTTTTTTGTGGGTGGTTGTGTGCTTTTGGAACTTTTAATGATCTTTTATACTTAACTTCATCAAAGATATTTAAGAAAAAAGTAAAAATACCACCTTCTGTAGATGAAAAATTAAAATACATAAAGTACATAATTTTATTGGAAATTATAATTTTTATATGGTCCATGAACCGAGTACCGGAAAAGAGTATAAATCCATGGGATGCTTTTGCACAATTATTTCAAATTAAAACTATGGCATCTGAAATGCCTATAGCTTTTATATTTTTGGCTTTAATTACTGTTGGAGCAATATTTATTGAGAGATTTTTCTGCAGATATTTATGTCCTTTAGGAGCTATACAAGCTATCCTTTCTAAGTTTAAAATTATTAATATAAGTAAGCCCAGTGAAAAATGTGGTAAATGTCAATTGTGTACAAGCAACTGTCCAATGGGCATAAATTTATCGCAGGTAGAAGCTGTAGAGAGCGGAGAATGTATATCATGTTTAAAATGTGTAGATGCATGTTATAGGAGTAATCCTAAGGTTGTTATGTTTAAAAAGTTAAATATGCAATGGTATTCTTCTACAGCAGCAGCTATTTTAGTTTTTGGATTTATATTTTGGGGAAGTAAATTTGTAAAGCCAGAAGCCAAGATAGGATCAGTTAGTGCAGCTGAGATGTCAAAAGTTGACGAGGCTGTCTTTAGTGATGGTGTATATACTGGAGTGGGAAATGGTTACAGACCTAACCTGAAAGTACAGGTTAAAATAGCAAAAGGCAAAATTTCTGACATAAAAATAATATGCCATGAAGAAACTAAGGGATATTATGAACAAGCTTTTGACATAGTTCCAAAGGAAATAATAGCGTCACAATCTACAAATGTAGATGTAGTATCAGGAGCGACAAGATCCAGTAATGGTATAAAGCAGGCAGTTAACGACGCCCTTAATAAAGCGAGAAAAGATAAGACTAAAAATCAAGTTGTAGATAGTCAGAAAAGTGATAGTGCTTCCACAGAAGCTGAAAACATCAGTGCAGATGTATCTATGGACAAGAATGCAAAATTTAAAGATGGTACATATACAGGAGTAGCAAAGGGTTATGCTTCGGGACTTACAGTATCTGTAACTATAAAAGACGGAAAAATTTCCGACATAAAAATAATATCTCATAATGAAACACCAGGTTTCTATGAAAAAGCTTTTAGTACAGTACCAAAAGAAATAATAGCAGCACAATCTACAGATGTAGATGTGGTATCAGGAGCAACTTTCTCCAGCAGAGGTATAATGGCAGCGGTTAAGAATGCACTTGAAAAGGCACTAATCAGTGGTGAATTACCAGAGGATAATACCTCTACAACAGAAGATACAAATACAACTTTAAATAGCAATGTTGATGTTTCAAGTATAGTATCTAAATTGCCTGTATACACTGGTAAAGGACTATACAAAGATGGAGTTTATACAGGAACTGGCAAGGGCTTTATGCCTAATCTTAAGGTATCTGTTACAGTAAAAGATAGAAAAATATCAGATATAAAAATAATTTCCCACAATGAAACACCAGGATTTTATGAAAAAGCATTTTCTATAGTACCAAAGGAAATAATAAGCAAACAGGCTACTGATGTAGATACAGTATCAGGAGCGACAAGATCAAGTGAAGGTATAATAGCGGCTGTTAATGATGCATTAAAGAATGCAAGATTAGATGGCAGTACGCCAAAGCCAGTTATACCAAATTCGGTTACTCCAACACCATCTAATCCTACTCCACAACAACCTGCTGCACCAACAACACCAGCGGGAACTAAATATAAGGATGGAGTTTATACAGGAACAGCAGACGGATTCCAGCCAGGACTTACAGTATCAGTAACGATAAAAGATAATAAGATTTCAGATATAAAAATAACAGCGCACAATGAGTCCGAGGGCTTCTATGAAAAACCATTTGATTCAGTGCCAAAGGCAATAATATCAAAACAGTCTACAGATGTGGATGTAGTATCAGGAGCAACTTATACAAGTAAAGGTATAATGAATGCAGTAGCAAATGCATTGAAGGATGCAAAACTTGATGGTACAGGTGGAAGTACAACCCCAACTAATTCATCAGACAATAATAACGATACTGAGAAACCTGGAAATGAAAAGCCTATTACTACAGCAGCACCTTTATATAAGGATGGAAGATATACAGGAGTAGGAAAAGGACTTAAAAAGGATCTTACTGTGGATGTAACAGTAAAAGATAATAAAATTACAGATATAAACCTTATAACTTATAAAGATGCCATAGAATACATGAAAAAAGCTATGACACCAATGACTGAAAGAATAATAGCAGCTCAATCTACAGATGTAGATGTAGTATCTGGTGCAGTTGAGACAAGTAATGGAATAAAAGATGCAGTAAACAAAGCTCTTGAAAAGGCAGTTTATAAGGATGGAACTTTTACTGGAGTTGGAAGAGGCTATAACAGAACAGATCGCATAAATCTTAAGGTAACAGTAAAAGACGGAAAAATGAGTAATATTGATATAATATCTCAGGCTGAAACACCAGAATATTTTGAAAAGGTATGGCCAACTATACCTAGTAAAATAATTGAAACTCAATCAGTTGCAGTAGATGCAGTATCAGGAGCCACAAGATCCAGTAATGGAATAATGAATGCCGTTAAGGCAGCTCTTGAAGCAGATACAACTGTAGGAGAAACAAGTACTTATCCAAGTAAAGAAGATGTAGCAGCACCATTTAGAGATGGAGTATATACAGGAAAGGGAAAAGGATATGCTGGAGATATTACTGTTAATATAACAGTGAAAGACAATAAGATATTAAAGATTGAGCTAGGAAATAATTCTGAAACACCATCTTATTTTGAAAAAGTATGGTCTATTATACCAAATGAAATGATAGAAAAACAATCAGCGGATGTAGATGCAGTATCTGGAGCAACAAGGTCCACAAATGGAATAATCAATGCAGTTAAAGATGCCTTGAGGAATTCAAAACTTGCACTTTCAGCCCCAGCAGAGGCACCCTATAAAGATGGAAGCTATGAAGGTGAAGCAGAAGGTTTTAGAGGACCTATGAAAGTAAAGGTTGAAGTAAAGGACAATAAAATATTAAAAGTAGATATGATTTCAAATATGGATGATAAAGATTGGTTTAACAAAGCATGGACAACTATACCAGAAAAAATTGTTGAAACAAACAATGCCAATGTAGATGTAGTATCAGGAGCTACTTATTCAAGCAAGGGAATAATTGGGGCAGTAAATGATGCACTTAGAGATGCTCATGATGCAACCTTAAATTATTAGAAGTTATTGTTTTATACAATAGGAAAATAAATGTGTTTTTCTATTGATAATGAAATTTATTATTAAAAATATTACTTAGGACTATCTTGTTTATTGAAGTAAAATAAATAAGATAGCCTTTTTTATATAAAACTACAATATACTAATATCAGTATTTTAAAATATTATTGAAAGAATAAAAATTATAATTCTGGTCTTCGTATATCTTTCGCGTCTTTAATATTTTCTTGCTGTGTTGCAATAGCAAGCATTGAGGCTCCAACATTAGTGATAAAAGTTCCAAGAACAGTATTATCATCTGCTGATCTACCTTCTGTAAGTATAAAAGCAACTAAGTTTGTTAGAATAACAAATTCTTTAGGGGTTAATGAATCAAAATATGACATTGCAGCTCACCTCTGATTAATATAGTATATTCTGATAATTTGTTAGGAGGTACAGCTGTAAACGAAATTTATAGGGATTCTTATAAAAATTAAATGTTTAGTTTCAATATTTTCTTGATTTATATAGTATAATTGTTTTGTAAAATATATAAATGTAAATATAAAAAATTATTTTTTTGTAACAATTTATAAATCTGTATGTATTGGATTAATTATTTATTTATAAGTATAAAACATATCAAAATATACATATGTTATTAAACAGTAAAGGAGTATTTTATTATGATGAAAGTAGACACTGAAAAATGTATAGGTTGTGGACAATGTGTTAAAGATTGTTTTCCCATGGATATAGAGATTGTAGAAGGTAAAGCAAAAATTAACAATAAGGTCTGTATTAAGTGTGGACATTGCATTGCGGTATGTCCTAAAGATGCAGTTTCGACAGATGAATACAATATGGAAGATGTAAAAGATTATAACAAGGAAAATTTTTCTATAAATCCAGATACGCTTTTAAATTTTATAAAATTCAGAAGAACAGTAAGACAATTTAAAAATAAAGAAGTGGAGGAAGAAAAGATAATAAAAATTATAGAATCTGGAAGGTTTACCCAAACAGGCAGCAATATGCAGGATGTATCTTATATAGTGGTAAAAGAAGAACTGGAGAAACTTAAAAATTTAACATTTGAAACCTTAAAAAATATGGGAGAATATGTGCTTAATAATAGAACTCCAGAAACAAGAATGTACAGGAGATACGGAAAAATGTGGATAGAAATGTATGAGGAATACAAAAAGAATCCTAAAAATGATAAGATATTTTTTAATGCTCCTGTTATAATAGTTGTTACGGCTAATTCACAAGTAGATGGAGCTCTTGCATCTTCAAATATGGAACTTATGGCAGATGCACTAGGTCTTGGGACCTTTTTTAGTGGATTCTTTGTAAGGGCAGCACAGGAGAATAAAGATATTGTAGATTTCCTTGGAGTTAAGAGAAGAAAGGAAATTGTAACCTGTATGATACTAGGATATCCTGATGTAAAATATTTAAGAACAGTACCAAGAAAAGAAGTAGATATAAGTTGGAAATAAATTTTATTAATTATTATCTTTCACCTGACTAACTTGGCGTAAGTCTCCTATGCACTCTGTACAGCTCTCACACAAAATCAAAAAGAATATTTTGGTTCTCTGCTTGCACTCTGTGAAAGTGATTCGCACCAAATTAAAATTTGGGCTCTCTACTTGCACTCTGTACAGCGATTCATAACAAATACAAAATAAATTTTGTTTTGTCTGCTTTTCTTCAAGTGGGAGTTCTACGCCAAGTAAGCCATGCATTTGCAGTTCTAAAATTCAGATGGAGTAAAAGAATCCCTACCTGAATTAAGAACTTGCTTCAATGGAAAAGAGTTAAAAATGTCTCACAATGTACAGATGCACGTTGTGGGGCATTTTTTGGCTTTAAATTTTGTTTATTACGGAGGGTAATCATCGGATAAAATATATATGTTAATAATTTTTAAAAATAATTGACTTTAAATATTTCAAGGAATATAATTAGGTAGGCTAATAAATAATTAGGCTACCTAATAAAAAGGAGGTGTAAAAATGGAGAAGGATATAAATCTGACAGCACAAAAAATCATCAGATGCTTAAATGAGTTTAGAAAGCTTAATAAACATAAAAGCAATGATTGTGGTTTAACTCATAGTGAGATAATGGTTTTATTTTATATAAGAAATCATATAGAAGAATATAAAGAAGGTATTAAAACATCTGAACTAAGCAATAAACTCAATGTAGCTTCACCAACTGTTACTCAGCAGATTAATAGTCTTGAAGCTAAGGGCCTAGTGGATAGAAATATAGATAAAAAAGATAGACGTGCCGTTAGAATTAACTTGACAGAAAAAGGTGAAAAACTTTTAAAAAAGGCCTCCAAAGAATTAAAAGATTCTATTAGCGGACTGGTGAATTATTTAGGTGAGGAAAAAAGTAATCAGTTAGCTGAACTTTTATTAGAAACTTACAATTATTTCAGCAAAAAAAATAGAGAAAATGACTAAAAGGAGATGAATATATGCTAAAATTATTTAAACATCTAAAGCCCTTTGCTGTATCAGTGATTGTAGTAATATTGCTATTTTTCATTCAGTCTCTGGCAGAATTATATTTACCAACTCTGATGTCTGATATAGTTAATGAGGGTATAGTAAAAAATGACACAAATTATATTATTCATATAGGCAGGATTATGATATTAGTAGCATTAGGAGATGCAGTCTGTGTTGTTGTAGCTAACTTTATAGGGTCGAAAGTTGCAGTAGCTTTGGGAAGAAATCTTAGAGATATATTGTTTAAAAAAGCAGAAAAATTTTCTCTTCATGAATTTGATAAGGTTGGAACAGCTTCCATGATAACTAGAACTACTAATGATATTGTTCAGGTTCAACAAGTACTTGTAATGATAATGCGTATGATGATTAGTGCACCACTTATGTGTATAGGTGGAATTATCATGGCCATTCATAAGGATGCAGAACTTTCTATTATATTTGCAGTGGTAATACCACTTCTGCTGATTTTTATAGGTGTATTTTTACTTAAAGGATTACCTTATTTTAGAGTTATGCAGGAAAAACTTGATAAATTAAATCTTGTTGCCAGAGAAGGATTAACTGGAATAAGAGTAATTCGTGCTTTCAACAGAATAAATAGCGAAAAGAAAAAGTTTAAAAAGGCCAATATGGAAATAAGAGACGTTGGACTTAAAGTTAATAGGCTAATGGCAGGAATGATGCCGGTTATGATGTTCTCTCTAAGTGCTACACAAATTGCAGTAGTATGGTTTGGTGGACTTAGAATTGACAGTGGACACATGCAGGTGGGAGATATGATGGCATTTATACAATATGCTATGCAGATAATGTTTTCCTTCCTTATGATGGCAATAATGTTTGTTATGATTCCACGTGCACAGGCTTCTGCTGTAAGAATAAATGAAGTTCTTGGAATGGAACCAGAAATTGTGGACAAAGAAAATGTAAGTAATGTTCAGGGGGATAAGAGAGGATATATAGAATTTAAAGATGTAACCTTTAATTATTTTGGTGCAGAGCAGCCAGCTATAAGTAATATATCCTTTAGTGCAAAACCTGGAGAAATTACTGCAATTATAGGGGGAACTGGTTCTGGTAAATCTACTTTGGTGAATCTTATACCTCGTTTTTATGATGTTACAGAGGGAAGCATACTAGTAGATGGAGTAGATGTTAGAGATATGTCTCAGGAAACTTTGAGGTCAAAAATAGGCTTTGTACCTCAAAAGGCTGTATTATTTACAGGCAGCATAAATGATAATATAAGATATGGCAAAGATGATGCTACAGAAGAGGAAATTTCAAAGGCAGCGGATATTGCCCAGGCAACAGAATTTATATCAAATATGAAGGATGGATTTAATTCTGTTATATCTCAAGGTGGAAATAATGTGTCAGGGGGTCAAAAGCAGCGTCTTTCTATTGCCAGAGCACTAGTGAGAAGACCGGAAATATATGTCTTTGATGATAGTTTTTCAGCACTGGACTTTAAGACTGATGCAAGACTTAGAGCAGCTCTTAAAAATGAAACCAAAGAATCTACAGTTATTATTATAGCTCAAAGAGTTAGCACAGTAATGGATGCAGATAGAATTATAGTTTTAGATGAAGGAAAGATTAGCGGCATTGGCAATCATAAAGAACTTCTAAATACCTGTGATGTATACCGTGAAATTGTGTATTCACAGTTGTCAGAGGAGGAATTAGCATGAGTGAAAATAGAAAAAAAGCAGATGATGGGACAGCAAAGGGAGGCCCTATGGCTGGATTTGGAGCTCCAGTTCAAAAAGCAAAAGATGTTAAAGGAACTTTCAAAAGACTTTTAACATATTTTAAACCTCATACTGTAAAATTTATAATAGTATTTGTATTTGCCATATTAAGTACTATTTTTAACATAGTAAGTCCTAAAATATTGGGAAATGCAACTACAAAATTATTTGAAGGTATCTATGGTAAATTAGCTTTGGCAAAATTAACAGCTCAACAGGCGGGCCTTGAAAAGCTGGCGGGTAATCAGGCTACTGCCACTCCAGAGGTTTTAAAGGGTCTTGCAGCGGTTAAAGCTGGAATAGCTGAAGTTATAGAAAAAACTGGAGGAAAAATAGATTTTCCTTACATTGAGAAAATAATATTATTACTTATAGGATTATATGTTATAAGTTCTCTATTTTCCTTTGTTCAGCAATATATTATGGCAGGTATAGGTCAAAATGTTGTATACAAAATGCGTCAGGATTTAAGTGATAAGCTCAATAAGCTGCCAATTAAATTTTATGATTCACGTACTAATGGAGAAATATTAAGCCGTGTAACCAATGATATGGATAATATATCTACAACTCTTCAGCAGAGTTTAACTCAGCTTATTACCTCTGTTGTTACTATTATTGGTGTATTAATAATGATGCTTACCATTAGTCCTGTGCTTACTCTTGTAGCTGTTGTGACATTGCCGCTATGTGGTATTGCGACCAGTGGACTTGCAAAAAAATCTCAGCAGTATTTTGCAGGACAGCAGAAAGAAATTGGTGAATTAAATGGACATGTAGAAGAGATGTATACCGGACATAAAATCGTTAAAGCTTTTGGAAAAGAAAAAGACTCTATAGAAAAATTTGATAAAATAAATAAAAGATTATATGACGTAGGCTGGAAGGCACAGTTTATATCTGGTGTAGTAATGCCTATAATGAATTTTATAAATAATGTAGGATATGTAGTAGTCTGTGTTGTAGGTGGTATATATGTAGCCAAAAAGAAAATTGAAATTGGAGATATTCAGGCTTTCATACAATATACAAGACAGTTTACAATGCCAATAGTCCAAACTGCCAATATAGTAAATATAGTACAATCAACTATTGCATCAGCAGAACGTGTATTTGAATTATTAGATGAGGTAGATGAAGTGGCTGAAGCAGCAGAGCCTAAGGTTATAGAAATGCCTAAGGGTGAAGTTAGATTTGAACATGTAGACTTTGGTTATAAAGAAGGTGTTACCCTTATAGAGGATATGAATGTTACAGCAAAACCAGGGCAGACAGTGGCTATAGTTGGACCAACTGGAGCGGGTAAAACCACTCTTGTAAATCTCCTTATGCGTTTTTATGAAATAAATGCTGGAAAGATAACTATTGATGGGGTAGATACTAGGGATATGACCCGGGAAAATTTACGTGGAATGTTTGGAATGGTACTTCAAGATACTTGGCTATTCAATGGGACTATAAGAGACAATATTGCCTATGGTAAGGAAGGATGCACAGAGGAAGAAGTTATTCAGGCATCGAAAGCAGCTAATGCGGATCACTTTATAAGAACTCTTCCAGAAGGTTATGATACAGTACTAAATGAAGAGGGAACTAATATATCTCAAGGACAGAAACAGCTTTTAACCATAGCAAGAGCTATACTTGCTGATCCAAGAATTCTTATTTTAGATGAAGCTACAAGTAGTGTTGATACGAGAACAGAAGTGCATATACAAAAAGCTATGGAAAATCTTATGAAGGGCAGAACAAGTTTTGTTATTGCCCATAGATTATCTACAATACGTGATGCAGATTTGATACTTGTTATGAATAATGGAAGTATTATAGAGCAGGGAAATCATGAAGAACTTATTGCTAAAAATGGTTTCTATGCAGATCTTTATAATAGTCAATTTAGTGACAATGATTCAGAGGTAGTTTAAGTAAAATAAGAAAATTTATTCTATATTGAGATTATAAAAATGAAGAAGATGTCTTTCAATGTGTGTATATCCATTGAAAGACATCTTCTTCGTATATTTTAGTACTAAAATAGTCATTAAAATCTAAGAAGTCCTATTCCAAGCATTACTAATATGGCGTTGGCAATTCCAGCGGCCACTTTATAAGCCATATCTTTTTTTGATTCTTTCTTTTGATTGTTTTCATCTAATACATTATCCATAGCAGTATTTTTATTGTTCATCTTATTACAACTCCTAAGTAATTTCATATTTATTTTAAAATGAAAGTTTAAATTTAAATTGATAATTTTTAACCATGATTATTAACAATATGTAAATTATATCTGCGAATATGAATTATACACAAATTTATAATATTTGTAAAGCTAATTGCCATATTTTAAAAAAATGTTTATAAATAGTACTGATTATGATAAATAATAAAATTTAATTCGTATACAATTATAATTATTTCAAAACAACTTCCTTTACTGGATAAATTTTTCTTATAGACTATATAAACATAGAGTTTTGAATAAATGATGGATTTATCAGTAATGAAAACACTTATTTTTTATAGGGAATTTTTTATGAGTTTTACATTATAAATTTAAGTTAAAGTAATACTTGAAAAATTTACTTAATAGGCGTATTTTATATAAGTATACATTAATTTTTAATACATATAATAAACTTTATATTTAAAGTTAGTGGAGGTTAAGACCATGTTAAATAAATTTTTGGATTTATTAATCGGTAAGCCCTTGGCCAATGAACAGCGTGGTAATGAAAAATACAATGTGCCCTTTGGACTTGCAGTAATGGCCAGCGATGCAGTCTCCTCTGTGGCTTATGCAGCAGAAGAAATTTTAGGAGTACTAATAGTAGCAATAGGTTTGGCATCCTATCAATGGCTGGGATGGATTTCTCTTATGATTATAGGATTGCTTTTTATACTTACAATTTCGTATCTGCAAATTATAAAAGCTTATCCTCATGGTGGAGGAGCCTATGTAGTGGCAAAGGAAAATCTTGGAATCAAACCGGGACTAGTAGCAGCAGCTTCACTGCTTATTGACTATGTACTTACAGTGGCTGTTAGTGCCAGTGCAGGAATGGCAGCTATAGTATCTGCATTTCCAAGTCTTCAGAGTCATGAAGTAGAGCTGGTAGTGATTCTTATTATAGTACTTACTATACTTAATTTAAGGGGAGTTGGTGAATCATCTAAAATATTCAGTATACCTACTTATTTATTCATAATTAGTATGCTGTTTATGATCGTATATGGATTAATAAGATATTCCCTGTATGGAGCACCAACTCCTATGTTAAATGTACAAGTAAAGGCAATGGGTGATATAAGTTTATATCTTGTTTTAAAGGCATTTTCATCAGGATGTTCAGCTTTAACAGGTCTTGAAGCTGTAAGTAATTCTGTGCCAAACTTTAAAGAGCCAAGTCAAAAAAATGCAACATTGGTTATGATTTTATTGACAGCTTTAATTTTTCTTATATTTGGTGGTACTTCAATATTAGCAAGATTTTATCATGCTTATCCAGTTTCAACTGGTAGTCCAACAGTAGTATCACAAATTGCATTTGGTGTTTTTGGTAGAACATTTATGTTTTATGTGGTTCAAATTACTACAGCGATTATACTCTTAATGGCTTGCAATACAGCATTTACAGGATTCCCAATGCTCATGTATGTAATTGCAAAGAATCGTTTTGCACCAAGACAATTTACGGTAAGGGGTAAAAGACTAAGCTTTTCAAATGGTATAATAGCTTTATCTTTTGTTGCCTGTATACTGGTTGTTATTTTTAATGCAAATACTCATCACTTAGTACCTTTGTATGCCGTAGGAGTTTTTCTATCCTTTACATTAGCACAGACTGGAATGGTAATACATTGGAAAAACAAAAAAGAAAGAGGTTGGAAAAAACGTGCAGCTATTAATGGATTCGGAGCTTTTGTTTCTGTAATAACTGCAATGATAATAATATATGAAAAGTTTACTCAAGGTGCATGGATAGTTATTGTAATTATACCTATTCTTGTATTTATAATGCTTGCAATAGGAAAACATTATAAAAGCGTAGCAGATCATTTAAGTACATCTTGTGATGAATTGGGCAGTGCTGATATAGGTAAGGAATATAACCATATTGTTGTAGTACCATTACAAAGTCTGAATAAAGCTACACTAAATGCTCTTCAATATGCAAGAAGTCTTACTCCTAATGTAATAGCACTGAGTATTTATACTAATGAAGATGAATTAAAAGCATTACAGAATAAATGGAAACAACTTGATACGGATATACTCTTAGTTACTAGATATTCTCCTTACAGGGCTATACTTACTCCGTTGCTTAAATATATTGATCTTATAGCAAAGTCAGCAGGAGAAGATGAGAAAATTACGTTATTGTTATCTCAATTTATAGTTAAAGAGTGGTGGGGAGGATTACTTCACAACCATACAAGTTTCCTGCTTAGAGAGACAATTCTCCACAATGAAAATATTGTAGTATCAACCTGTCCATATCATTTTCATGATAAGTATGATGAAGATTA